>VSSQ01000029.1_pt1 | contig 276410 bp, 250 predicted proteins | sample 4763081 | NCBI WGS metagenome assembly VSSQ01 (sample SAMN12137344, study PRJNA551015) | bioreactor metagenome | isolation source: SDC9 anaerobic chlorinated ethene degrading culture | place: USA: Knoxville, Tennesee | collected 2015-01-01 | reverse complement strand
GCAGCTGACTTGTAATCAGCAGGTTGGGGGTTCAATTCCTCTCGCCAGCTCCATATGCGGGTGTAGCTCAATGGTAGAGCCCTAGCCTTCCAAGCTAGTCACGTGGGTTCGATTCCCATCACCCGCTCCACAGAAATCACATCATGCTTAACGCATGGTATGATTTTTTTTGCTTAGAGGATATTTTCCAGCATAATAATCATACTAAAAACTGAAAGGAGTGTTGGTGATGCTGGAGAATAGAGCGTTAGAGATTATTAGTTCCGCAAGATTTGTTGAAGTCACTTTTAATGGGCAACCGGTATGGATTGAATCAGTGAATAGGAATACAGAGTTAGCGACAGTCATGCCTTGCGGTACTGATGAGAAAATTGATGTGCCACTGGCACAATTAGTCGAAGAGAATTATCAATAACAAGCCGAACTACAAGGACAGTCCTAATAATGGGCCTGTCTTTTTCTGTTTGAACGTGCAATTGGCAACAATATGGTATAATACAAGGATACTATATAGAGCTTAGAAGGGAATATTCGCTATGCTGACAGACTCAATCATTAAATCAGAAGCCGCCTTAGGATCGTCTTACACAAAGGGATGCCAGTACCATCATGATGGGCATGTACGAGAAGTAGACTTTTCCTTTGAGGACAAAGCTTTTCACGCCCGTGTACGAGGACGGGAGTTATATACTGTTAATATAAGGCTTGATTCAAAAGATAAAATAAAAAGATATGATTGTGATTGCCCGGCCTTTTATGGCTATAATGGCGCTTGCAAACATATTATTGCTGTCTTAAAGACGATTCAAAAGGACTGGGCAACTTATTTTGAGCCGGGGGTTCTACCATTGAGTCCAGCTACGCAAAAGCTCCTGAATTTCTTTAGTAATCGTACTGGTAGCGTGAATAAAACGATGAATGCAAGGCCAGTTAAACTAGTGCCGCGATTCTGTCTTGATGCTTCACTTAAGCGGAAAACAATTTGGGTCGATTTTGTTATTGGTACGGATCGGATGTATGTTCTAAGGAATATTCCGCAATTTTTAACTGCTATAGATCATAATAATGAAATTGTCTATGGAAAGAATTTCATCTTAAAACCGCAGGAAATGGAATTTGATGAATTAGGGCAGAAACTCCTCGATGTTCTTAACCATGCATTTATTGAAGAAAAACAACGAGAGGAATGGAGCTACTACGCATCTTCCGGGTCGGTATTTACTGTGCCCCGGCAGTTTAGACTCACTGACGCTAGCATGATGCGTTTCTTTGACATAATGGGTGAACAGCCTTTTGCTGCATGGATAAATTCTCACGAAATTCCTAGTGTGATGATTAGAAAAGGCCGTCCACCTATTAAACTTGTTATTAACACGATTGAAGGCGGTCTAAAACTCGATATTGATGTGGCTGGAGATGTCTTGTATGGACTGGATTTTGATTGTCGTTATTTATATTACAATAAAGCAATTTATCAAGTTGACAAGGAATTCTCTACGTATATAAAACCGTTACTAAAGTGTTTTAACGCTAGTAGCAAGGCTGAAATATATATCCCAACTGCAGCAGTTTCTGATTTTCATTCATCGATGCTGCCTGCTTTAGAAAAAATTGCACCAGTCGAAGTGGATGCTGCCATTTATGATCGTTTTTATAAACAGCCACTAGAAAAATCCGTTTATTTAGACAGAGATGGTGCTGGAATGAGTGCGCGAGTGGAATTCCGGTATGGCGAATTTACTATAAATCCTGGCGGCGCCTCGGCACCGGGGCAACTTGAAATTAACGGTAAATGGCTGCTGCGATCCTCTGTTGAAGAAAATAAACTTTTAGATCTTTTTCTTGGGCATGGCTTTACCTGGTCAGATGGAAAACTCGTACAGAATGAGGAAGAGGCAACTTATTATTTTTTGCAGGAGACTTTACCTGAACTACGGGATCATGCTGAGGTATTTTATTCGGATGATTTCAAAAATATAAAAATTCGCCAGACAGGGAGTATTGCAGCCGGCGTTCGTTTGAATGCAGACACAAACTTGTTAGAGCTTTCACTGCACTATGAAAACATGAACCCAGAGGAACTTCTAGAACTATTGGCGGCCTACAAACTTAAGAAGCGGTATCATAGATTGCCAGAAGGCGGCTTTATATCCCTAGATTCTCCTGACTTGGAAGCAGTAGCTGGACTTGTAACAGATCTTGGATTACGGCAGTCTGATATTGAGAAGAATGTAATAGAATTGCCCACTTATCGCGCTTTATATTTAGACAGCCTCGCTAGGGAAATCGATGACTTTCAGATGGAACGCAGCAGCGCCTTTAAAAAAATGGTTCAGGATATCCGTGAACCAGCTGATATAGACTTTAAGATCCCAGCTGGGATTCATGGTAAACTGCGGGGGTATCAAAAGACGGGGTTTAAGTGGTTAAAGTCATTAGCCAGCTATGGTCTCGGCGGTATTTTAGCCGATGATATGGGGCTAGGGAAAACCCTCCAGGTCATTACTTTTGTTTTGTCGGAAAAAAATGAGAAATCAAAGCCTTCCTTGGTTATTGCGCCAACATCGTTAATTTACAATTGGCAGGATGAGGTTTTAAAGTTTGCCCCCAGCCTTAAGATACTTGTTATTTCAGGATCCCAGGAAGAGCGACAGGAAAAGTTTAAAGACATAGGACAGGCTGATTTTGTGGTTACTTCTTATGGCCTTGTCAAACGCGATATTGATTTTTACAAGACTGTAGGCTTTCAGTATTGTTTTTTAGATGAAGCACAAAATGTAAAAAACCCTAACACGCTTAATGCTAAGGCGGTAAAAAAAATCAAGGCAAATAGTTATTTTGCTCTCACCGGAACGCCTATTGAAAATACTCTAACCGAGCTATGGTCAATTTTTGACTTTATTATGCCAGGCTATCTAAGATCTCATAAATCCTTTGTCAGTCGATTTGAAGCCCCTATCGTGAAAGATGGTGACGATAAAGCACTGCATGAATTAGGTCGTCATATTAAGCCGTTCATTTTGCGACGCATGAAAAAGACGGTACTCAAGGAATTGCCCGAGAAGGTCGAAACCAAGATGAGTGGTGAAATGACCGAGGAACAAACAAAAGCATACGCTGCTTGGCTCATCAAGGCCCGTACTGAATTTGAGAATGAGGTACAAGCAAACGGTATGGGGCAGAGCCATATAAAAATATTGTCGCTGCTTACTAGACTTCGTCAAATTTGCTGTCATCCGGCCCTTTTTATTGATAACTATACTGGCGGCAGCGGTAAATTGGATATGTTGCGAGAGATATTGGAAGAGGCCGTGAGCGGCGGACATCGAGTGTTGCTGTTTTCACAGTTTACAGGTATGTTAAATTTAATTAAGCAGGATTTAGATTCTCTTGGAATGTCATATTATTATTTAGACGGTTCGACGAAGGCTGAAGAGCGTATGAGGCTTGTGCAGGCTTTTAATGCTGGAGAAAAGGATGTTTTTCTGATCTCGCTCAAGGCAGGTGGAACGGGGTTAAACCTCACAGGGGCCGATGTTGTAATTCACTTTGACCCTTGGTGGAATCCGGCAGTAGAAGATCAGGCTACTGATAGGGCCTATCGGATTGGTCAAAAGAATTCTGTTCAGGTGTATAAACTGTTGGCTAAAAACACGATTGAGGAAAAGATTTATGAGCTGCAGCAACGTAAGAAAGAGATGATCGATGCGTTGATTAAACCTGGCGAAAATTTCTTGAGCAAGATGAGTGAAGAAGAGGTTAGAATGCTATTTTCTGATTAGGTGCTAGCCCCTTCTATTTCATATCAAGATTAAGTTGGTCGCTGAGTTTTGGTATTGCTTGTTTTACTACTTCATAACAGGCGGTATCAAGTGGTACAGCAGCATCGCGGAAAACGGATCGTTGGATGATACGGCCCGTCACCCATTGATCCGAAACAGCGTTATAGAGAGAGTAGTCCATTAATAAAGTAGCAACAGTATCGGTAGGTTTTATGTCAGAGGCGAGACGGGCTTTGGTATATGGTGGATCGTAGAAGCTTCGTAATTCGACACTAACTACATAAGAACCATCGGCTTGACTAATTTTTCGTCCCAGATCCTTTCTGTTTTGGGCTTTTTCCCCGTCGAAGACAACGGCAAAATAGTAGTCGGCAAGATAATCGTCAACCATTTTACAGGTTGCAATGTTAATGTCGCCTGGAAGCCAGGATGATGATGAATACGTCGAGATAACAGATAGATCAGGACTCGCGAATGCGCTGCTAGCGATTAGTATCAAACCAATCAAAATTATTGCGACTTTGCGGGTCATGTTTGAACCTCCTTACTGTAAAATTCTCCTGTTATGATGTATATGTCGAATATTGAAACAACATGATAGAAAAAGTCATAGAAGAAGAGCGGCTTTGTCATCGGATAAAAAATTAGTATAGTTGGAAGAAACGCCCTTGACAGAGGGAGAATACTCGCTTATAATTCTAATATAGATGAGAATGATTATCAATATTATTAAGATTATTAAGATTAGAATACATGGGGAGGGATACTGTGATTCGAAGCAGCAATCATTGTGGTGAGCAAGTCGATAACTGGACCGAGTGGTTGGTTGAAAATCTTGCCTCAACCATTGTTGGCAATAAACCTTCTACGATCTTGACGATGGCAGACACTCGGACCTTGCCACTTTTGACAATATGGCGTTGTGCGGGTTTATCTGTATTGTCGGGAATGATTATTCATTTTAAGATATTAAGTAAATCAGCCAAGAAGGAAACAGTGCTTTTTTATCGTGAGGATATTTTAACAAATTGTATCAATGACCGCGGCAATCGAAGTTTTCTACAAACGATGGGTTATCCAGTCGATTCCGGCTTGCATGCATGTTTGGAAGTGCTTGAAGAGCGCTTTCAAGGGTGTTGTCCTCATGAGGTTGGTGTATTACTTGGGATTCCCCTCAAAGATGTGCTGGGCTTTATGCAGGTAAGCGATTTGCCGTTGACTTGCCGCCGGCATTGGTGTATTTATGGAAATCCCGAAGAATCACTGGCAATTATGCAGCAGTATCTAAACGATCAAAGTTATGTATGCCGCTTAATGGCGAAGGGATTACCACCATACCAAATTTTATGCGGACAATGGAATAAAGATTTTTATTCTACAACATTAGCCTCCTGATCAGTGCGATAGGAGAAATTTTTTTGATAGTTTATTGAGAATGAGTATCATTAACGGAGGGGGAGAAAAATGATAAAGACGCTTGATCAAATGAAACCTGGTGAAAACGGAATTGTAGAAAAGGTAACCGGTGAGGGGGCTGTAAAACGGCGGATTGTTGACATGGGACTCGTGGGAGGCACGCGGTTATCAGTGTTAAAATACGCGCCTCTTGGTGATCCGATAGAGATTAAGGTTAAGAATTTTAATTTGGCTTTGAGAAAGACGGAAGCGGCTTTAATCCAAGTTCAGACAGATGAAGCGAGTACTGGCTGCTGTTAATTTTAAAGTGCTATCGAATAATGTGAGGAGAGATAAAATGAGTACAGCGAGTTTGACGGTTGCTTTAGCCGGAAACCCTAATTCAGGGAAAACTACGATATTTAATAATATAACAGGGGCGCGCCAACATGTCGGTAATTACGCGGGCGTGACCATTGAGAAACGAGAAGGATTCCGGCGGTTTCAGGGTAAGGATATGCTCATGGTTGATTTGCCGGGTACATATAGTCTGACAGCCAATTCAATGGATGAACTTGTTGCACGTAACGTCATCATTGATGATAAGCCTGATATAATTATCAACATCCTGGATGCGTCTAATTTGGAAAGAAATCTATATTTAGCAGTCCAGATTCTTGAGCTGGAACGTCCAATGGCACTAGCTCTTAATATGGTCGATGTGGCTGAACAAAATGGGCTTGTCATTAATGAAGAAGCATTAAGTCAAAAGCTTGGGATTCCAGTCGTCCGCATGATAGGAAACCGTAATCAAGGGACGGAAGAGCTTTTGGAAAAGGTAATCGGCATTGCCGCAGAAAATAAACAGTCCGCCTTTGTCCTTGATTACGGACTGGAGATTGAAGCAAGCATTGAAAAAGTTTCTGCAGCGCTTACTACGTTTACAGATACAAAATATCCAATGCGTTGGTTGGCAATTCGGCTGCTGGAAAATGATCAAGATGTTAAGACTGCTGTTAGTAATCTTGCTGGCGGGAACAGAGTTCTGGCGGAAGTAGATAATATCATCATTGAGCTAAAAGGTTTATTAGGGCAAGAAATTGAGATTGCCATTGCAGAACAACGCTATCGTTTTGCGGGTGAAATTTATAGTGAAGTAGTACGTTCTAGTGCAGATAGTAAGATGACGGTATCTGACAAAATTGATAAGGTGCTAACCCATCGTTTGCTCGGTTTACCCATCTTTTTTGGTATTATGTGGTTATTGTTTAATATGGTTTTTACCGTTGGGGCATATCCACAGGAGTTAGTGGAAAGCAGCATAGCGTGGTTTAGTGAAGCGGTTTCAGCGACGTTACCTGATGGTGAGCTGAAATCCCTGCTTGTAGATGGTGTTATTGGCGGGGTTGGCAGTGTTATTGGCTTTTTGCCTAATATTATATTGTTATTTATTGGAATTGCATTGTTAGAAGATACTGGCTATATGGCCCGTGCTGCTTTTGTTATGGATCGCGTGATGCGCGCCGTTGGCTTAAACGGCAAGGCCTTTATACCGCTACTTGTTGGGTTCGGTTGTACTGTTCCGGCTGTTATGGGAACTCGTACGTTGGATAATCCCCGTGATCGAATGGTTACAATCATGGTTTCGCCATTGATGAGCTGCAGTGCCAGGCTGCCGGTTTATGTATTGTTGATCGCGGTGTTTTTTTCGGAAAGTGTTGCAGGAACAGTGCTGTTCTCGATTTATTTCCTCGGTATTTTACTGGCAGTTGTTATGGCAAAAATTTTCCGCAAATGGCTATTTCCTGGCAGTACCGAGGCTTTTGTTATGGAAATGCCAGCTTATCACCTTCCGACATGGCGCAGTGTCTTAACTCATATGTGGGAACGTAGCCTGCTGTACTTGAAGAAGGCTGGAACCTTAATTCTTGCGGCATCAATTCTTGTTTGGTTTATGACTAATTATCCAAGTGATGTTTCTTATACTAAAGACTATGATCAGGCCAAGGAACAAGTAAGTGCGGCGTTTAGTCTTCAAGTGACAAACGATATTCTCACTTCCTTGGGGCATGAAAGTTTGGAAGATGATGTTGCTTTAATGGCAGCTGTTGAGCAATTGCAGGCTATTGAAAGTCAGGACAAGGAGACTGTAGACGTTGCGGTTCTTGATGAACAGAAAATTGTTGTTGCGCAGGCTTATCCGCAGGTATATGCTTCGGCAGAACAATACCTGGTGTTGGAAAGTCAGCTTGAAGAAAATATAGCACAATTAGAACAAGAGCAAGCTGGTGAGAAATTAGCTGCTAGCTATGCGGGACGTTTGGGCAAAGTCGTTGAACCAGTGATTCAGCCGCTTGGTTTTGATTGGAAGATGGGGGTAGGCTTAGTGACGGCAGTGGCTGCTAAGGAGGTTTTAGTAAGTACCCTAGGTACCATTTATAGTGTGAGTGCCAGCGAAGATGATTCTGTAGCCCTACAGGAATTGCTTGCTGCTGATCCGGCTTTTAGTCCGCTCGTAGCATTTAGTTTAATGGCGTTTACCTTGATTTATTCGCCTTGTCTGGCCGCATTAGCTGTTGTTCGGCGTGAGACGAACTCCTGGAAATGGACATCATTTACCTTCCTTTATTCGACAGGTTTGGCGTGGATTGTTTCGTTCGCAATTTATCAAGTCGGTACAAGCTTAGGTTTCTAAATTTCGCTGCATCGTCAGGGAAGGTGGCTTAACTTAGTTGAGGTTGAAAAGTTTTATTGTTTTGCTGATCAGGCGCTTTTATTAAAGCAATCGATAAAATTGCCTGACTCAAAGGAAAGTGATGATGTTGAATTTGATTACAGTAGATGATTTACACGATATTGTTAATGCATTGTCTGTAGCACTAGATGCTAAGAGTTCTTATACAGGTGGTCACTCTGAGCGGGTGGCCGAGATTTCCTTACTATTGGCCAAACATTTAGGGTTATCAATGAGTCAATTTGATCCCCATGTTGTGGATGCTCTGTTGGTTCTCGTCGAAAAGCAAGAACTGTTAGTAAATGACTTTCAAAATGAGTATGCTGTCAGCTAAGAAGATAGTTATGGTCTAAATAGAGGAGGAGTGGACATGGAAAAGTTGATTCTTATAGGAATCGGTGTTGCGGCTCTTGGCTACTTTGCATATATAGTATGGTCAAGTGTTAATGGAAAGGGAAAGTGCAATTGTGGTAGCGGTGGCTCGTGTCCAAATGCAGGCAAAAGCCATTCGTGCTGCAGTGAGTCTAAAGTATAAACCCAGTGATTCAGTCGTTCTTAAATCCGCTGTTATCCTAGCAGAGAGGATATATTGAGCGGCTTGGTTATTGGATAAAGTGAGACTTGATTCAGATGGAGTTTTAACTCCACCTGAATCCTAGTCGAACCGTATCCAGGGACTTAGCCGCTCTTACTCTCGCTTATAGAAGCGGGAGTCTTAGAGCGGGTTGGTCATCGGATAAAATAAAAAAAGGAGAGATACAATGAAGAAAGTAATTGCTCTATTGGCTTTGGGGACTAGTCTTTTTGCAGCTACAGCAGCTTTTGCTGCGCCAGTTAATTTAAATGGGGAAACTTCTGTCAAGTATGTTCATGAAGACTTCGAGGGGGAGTCCAGTCAAACAGGTATGGTATACACATTGAAATTAATGGCTGAGGCTGAACTGAATAAAAATTTATCGGTATATACTCGTCTAGGGGCCCAACGTACCAGACAAAATCAAGTCGGTAGTGATTTTAATCCTGATGCTTATTCTAATAAACGGTCAGTTCTCGAATTAGACCAATACGGATTTATTTTTAATGATAATGACTGGGTATATAAACTTGGACGGCAAGATGCTACAGTAGGAGCGACGGCGCTTTTATATAGTCGGTCTGATTCTAATATCGGGAAGCATAACTTTGTTGACGGGTTTTCTATGTCTGGTACTGCCGGTGTTTTGGATATGAACGCGTTACTGGCTCGTGAAGATAATGTGGGCCATGATAAAAGCCGTGTTTATGCACTCCACACCGGTTATACGATTTCCGACAATATGAATGTCGGACTTACCTTGGGGCGTTTTCACGGTTCTACTGTGCCAAGCACAAATCATTGGGCTGTAGATGGGACATATCAGCTTGGCAGAAACAGCTGGACGGCAGAGTTTGCTAACTCAAGCAGCAGTTCTGATAATAAGGCTTATGCTGTTGCGTGGAATTATGATGTTGATGATAAAACGGCCGTTTCTGTTACCGGTTTTCGTGTTGAAGCCAATGGCGATATGGGAGGACAAACGGATTTTGAAAATGACAGCCGCGGTGTTCATTATGCCATTGCCCATTCATTAAAAGATGATACGGTGTTGGAATTGGTTGTGAAAGATGAAAAAAATCTTACCAGCCGGGCGAACAATAAAACCTATGAAATTACTTTAGGTTATTCTTTCTAACGATACCGGTAGAATAGCCTGGTCAAATAGAAATAAAGAAATAAGCCGCTCTAAATTACTATTTCCATAAGGAAAGCAATGAGAGCAGCTTATGTATTGCATGAATTGCGAGAAGGTTCTAGCAAATTTACTTGACGTTATAAAGGGGACTTGGTAAAATTAAACTATAAAATACATATAAGGATGAAGGTTATGGGAGAGACCGCTAAGCGGCGCCGAAGGAGCAATTTCTTTGTATTAAACTCTCAGGCAAAAGGACTGTAACCGGACTAAACTCTGGAGAGTACATCTTTTAGAGATGTCACCGACGGGGCGCCTCAAGGCAATCTCTCAGGTATCAAGGACAGAGGCAAAGAAGCAACTATGCTCCTTTGTCTCTTTTTTTATTGATTTGCCTAAAATATAAAATTCGGAATAAAAAAACGAAATAATTCAATCTTAAAAAGGAGGAAGCTAAGATAATGCTAGGGGATAGAGTTCTATTTTTATGGACAATTTTATAAAGGAGATGATGTGCATGATGCCGCGGAAAACGCCACTGTATGATACTCATGTCAAATACGGTGGTAAGATTGTAGAGTTTGGAGGCTGGTTACTGCCTGTTCAGTATTCAGGTGTAATTGAGGAGCATAAAGCAGTTCGGCAAAAGGCCGGCTTATTTGATGTATCTCATATGGGTGAAGTGCTGGTTAAAGGGCCAGAGGCTTTGAAATTTCTGCAAAAGTTAGTAACAAATGACGTTGAAAAATTAGTAAAAAATCAGATTCAATATACTCCCATGTGTTATTCTAATGGCGGTACAGTAGATGATCTTTTAATTTATAAACAAAACGATGAGGAATACCTTTTAGTCATTAATGCAGCAAATATTGACAAAGACTATAACTGGATGAAAGATAATAGTGCAGGATTTCAGGTTGAATTAACAAATCTTTCAGATGAAACAGCCCAACTGGCGCTGCAGGGACCTTTAGCTGCTACAATTTTGGAGCAGTTAACAGAGGCGCCGTTTGCCGAAATTAAGTTCTATTGGTTTATGCCGGAAGTTATTGTTGCCGGAAAGAAGGTCATGATTTCACGGACGGGTTATACTGGCGAAGACGGTTTCGAAATTTATTGCCGGCCGGAGGATGTAACTGATTTGTGGGAGGCGGTCATGGAAGTAGGACGACCCCTTGGCCTTCTTCCCGCCGGACTAGGTTGCCGTGACACTCTCAGGTTTGAAGCCGCGTTGCCGCTCTATGGTCATGAATTATCTGCTGATATTACCCCAATTGAAGCCGGAATCGGCAAGTTTGTCACGGCCAATAAGAGTGACTATAACGGCAGTGCTGTGCTTTTACAGCAAAAAAATGAGGGACCGAAACGTAAAATCGTCGGTTTTATCATGACAGGCCGAGGCATTCCCCGCGCAGACTATCCGGTAATTTATGAAGGCAGGCAGATTGGTAAGGTAACAACTGGTTCTTATGCTCCTAGCTTAGATAAAAATATTGGTATGGCGCTGGTTGAAGTTCAATATAGTACAGTCGGCCAGAAATTTGATGTTGAGATTCGTGGTAAATCTGTGACTGCTGAAGTTATTTCTAAACCATTTTATAAACGAGAGGGGAAATGAAAATGAATATTCCGCAAGAGCTTAAGTATTCCAAAGATCATGAATGGGTGAAGGTTGAAGGTAACCGAGTTACTATCGGAATTACCGATTATGCCCAACAACAGCTTGGTGACGTTGTATTTGTAGAGCTTCCTGAAGTGGGAGCTGACCTAACTGTCGGTGGCGGATTTTCAGTGGTAGAATCTGTTAAAGCTGTATCTGATGTTTATGCGCCAATTTCGGGTAAAGTGATTGAAGTTAATGAGGCACTTGTTGATGCACCGGAAACGGTTAATCAGGAGCCATATGATGGTGGTTGGATTGCTGTTGTCGAAGTAGCGGATTCCAGCGAACTTAATGAACTGTTAAGCAGTGACGATTATGAAAAATTACTGGCGGAGGAAGGGGATCACTAAGATGGCTTGGAGTTATCTTCCCCATACAGAGGAAGACCGGAGAGCCATGCTTGACAGCATTGGTGTCAAGAGTGTTGAGGATCTTTTTGCTGATATTCCGGCCGAACTTCGTATGGATCGTTCGTTAAATATTCCGGCGGCTTTGTCAGAGCCAGAGCTTGTGCACCATTTCGCCACACTAGCAAAAGCCAATGCCAATGCGACCGAATACACTTATTTTCTTGGAGCAGGTGCTTATGATCATTACATACCAAGTGTAGTCGATCATGTTCTGCGCCGTTCAGAGTTTTATACTGCTTATACCCAGTATCAGCCGGAAATTTCGCAGGGGTATCTGCAGGCATTGTGGGAATACCAGAGTATGATTGCCGAGCTGACTGGCATGGCAGTAGCGAATGCCTCATTGTATGATGGCGGTACGGCAGTAGCGGAAGCAGCATTTATGGCAGCGGGTGTTACCGGACGCCGTGAATTTTTAGTGGCAGGAACGGTCCATCCGAATTATCGGACAGTCCTTAAAACGTACGGGATAGACCGAAATTACAGTATCTTAGAGATGAACCACAAGGATAGCTTAATTGATGTAGATCAATTAAGAATGAAGTTAAACAGGAATATTGCAGCAGTAATTATCCAGACACCTAACTTTTTCGGCTCAATTGAAGATGTGAAGACCCTGGCTGAATTGGCTCATGCGCAAGGGGCGCTTTTGGTGGTTGCGGTAGATCCGATTTCTCTTGGTCTATTAGAGGCGCCGGGCGTGCTTGGTGCGGATATTGTGGTCGGTGAAGGACAAAGTTTGGGAATTCCCATGTCGTTTGGCGGCCCTTATCTGGGCTTTTTTGCCACTACCGAAAAACTAATGAGAAAAATGCCAGGCCGTATTGTCGGTCAAACGGTTGATCATGAAGGAAACCGGGGGTTTGTCTTGACATTGCAAGCTCGGGAGCAGCACATTCGCCGTGAAAAGGCTACATCGAATATTTGCTCCAATCAAGCGCTGTGTGCACTCGCTGCAGCTGTTTATTTAGGCACTGTAGGCAGAGCAGGTCTGCAAAAAGTAGCTTCCTTGTCAATGAACAAAGCTCATTATGCGTATAAACAATTGACGGGTCTTCAAGGCTGTGAAACAGTATTTAATGCGCCGTTCTTTAAAGAGTTTGTAGTGCGGTTAAGTAAACCTGTGGCCGAAGTGAATCAAGCTCTTCTCGCCGATCAGATTATTGGTGGTTTGGACTTGGGTCGCTATGACGCGAAACTGGGCCATTGTATGCTTGTCTGTGTGACCGAAAAGCGTACCCGTGCAGATATTGATCGGTTGGTAGCCAGACTGGGGGCGATTTTATGAGAAAGGCTAAGGCGTTGCTGTTTGAATTAGGTCAGCCTGGTCGTTGTGCTGTTGATTTGCCACAGTGCGATGTACCAGAGGAAACAAGTGAGAATTTGATTCCTGCTAAATTTTTGCGTAAAGTACCGGCCGCCTTGCCGGAAGTCAGCCAGCAGGATCTCATGCGCCATTATACCGGATTGTCACAGCGGAATTTCGGGGTGGATTCTGGCTTTTATCCATTAGGATCTTGTACCATGAAATACAATCCCAAAATTAATGAAGACGTCTCCCGATATTCCGGATTTGCTTTGGCGCATCCATTACAAGATGAAAGTACGGTACAGGGTGCTTTGGAGCTTCTTTATAATGTGGAACAATATTTAGCAGAGATTGCTGGTATGGATGCAGTTAGTATGCAGCCGGTTGCCGGAGCACATGGCGAACTTACAGGTCTGAAATTGATTAGGGCCTATCATCGGCATCGGGGTGAAAACCGGACAAAGGTAATTGTGCCAGATTCGGCCCACGGGACAAATCCCGCGAGTGCAGCGGTCTGCGGCTTAGATATTGTGGAAATCAAATCAAATTCTGACGGCTCAGTTGATATTGAAGCTCTTAAGAACGCAGTCGGGCAAGATACTGCTGCCTTGATGCTGACGAATCCCAGTACATTGGGAATGTTTGAAACAAGCATTAAAGAAATTGCGGAAATTGTTCATGACGCCGGGGGCCTTCTCTATTACGATGGAGCTAACGCCAATGCCATCATGGGGATTATCCGTCCGGGCGATATGGGTTTTGATGTTGTTCATTTTAATCTACATAAGACATTCAGCACGCCTCATGGCAGCGGCGGTCCCGGTTCCGGCCCGATCGGGGTGAAAAAAGATTTGATTCCGTTCTTGCCTGTTCCGGTGGTTGTTAAACAAGGTGATAGACTTCACTTAGATGAAGAACGTCCGCTCTCTATTGGTAAAGTCCATGCTTTTTATGGGAATTTTGGGATTATCGTTCGCGCTTATGCCTATATTCGCGCTCTGGGGCCGGATGGCTTGAAGCAGTCCAGCCAAGATGCTGTTTTAAATGCCAACTACGTCTTAAGTCAGTTGAAAGATGACTATTACGCCCCCTTCGAGCGTTTTTGTATGCACGAATGCATTTTAACCTCCAAAAATCAAAAGTCAGCGGGAGTCCGAACGCTTGATATTGCTAAGCGCCTATTAGACTATGGTTATCATCCACCAACAATCTATTTTCCGCTCATCGTTGAAGAAGCACTGATGATTGAGCCTACCGAAACGGAAAGCAAAGAAACGCTCGATAGTTTTATCGGAGTGATGCGAAAAATTGCCGAAGAGGCTAAGGAAGACGCATCTCTAATTACTAATGCTCCTCAGACTACGGTGGTAGGCCGTCTTGACGAAGCCACTGCGGCGCGTAAGCCGGTTGTAAAATGGAAAGCCTAAGCAGGCTTCCGATTCCGGATGCGATTCACTTTGCTTATCCACTAAAGACGAAACCGGTGAGCGTGACTGGAACAAAATGCGAGCTTAATTGTGCCCATTGTGGCGGGCATTATCTTAAACACATGAAACCGCTGGCTGAAGTCTCTGGCACTGATGGCAGTGCCAGTTGGCTAGTCAGCGGTGGATGTCGGCCGGATGGCGGAGTCCCACTTACGGAAAGCATTGATCGACTGGCTGAATTGAAGCAGGGACGGCGCTTTAATATGCATGTAGGATTGGTCGATGAGAAAGAAATTAATAGTCTGGCAACAATCGCCGATTGTGTTTCTTTTGATTTTGTTGGTGATAATCAAACTATCAAAGAAGTATTCGGGAACGGACGTACAGTGCAAGACTATGTGGACTGCTATGCGGCCCTTTCCCGTAAAGTCCGGGTGATGCCGCACATTTGTATTGGATTGGCTGGCGGTGAGCTGAGGGGGGAGTATAAGGCAATGGAGCTTTTGGGTGAATTGGGAGTTGAAGCCCTTACTTTCATTATCTTCATACCAACCCGAGGCACGCGGTTTGCGGATCGCAAGCCGCCTTGTCTCGCGGAAGTTGCCAAGCTTTTAAGTGATGCCAGATTGAAATTTCCTTCTATTCCTCTGCACCTTGGGTGTATGCGTCCTGGTGGACGCTATCGAGAAGAAATTGATAATTGGGCGGTGCGCATAGGTATAAATACGATTGTCAATCCGACTCCCAGTGCAGTACGGCTAGCAGAAAAACTTGGGCTTGCCATTACGCGGGGAGAGGAGTGTTGTGTGCTTTGACAACTTGGAAATTGTCGGCGGGTACTGCTTGTGTGATCGGAAAAAAGCAAATGAAGGTTGACGTTTCGCCAACAACAGCCTACATCATGCTGGGCGAAAAATGCCGGAACCACTGCGGCTTTTGTGCGCAGTCACAGGATAGTAGTGCTCGCTCTGATATGTTATCTCGTGTGATTTGGCCAGAAATACCAAGCGATGAAGCCATTGAGGGGATTTCTGGGGCTTACCGGACAGGGAAGTTGAAAAGAGTTTGCCTACAGGTGGTTAACAATAGGGATAGTCAGCAGAGCAGCTTTGCCGCATTACAGGCTATAACGGCTAGAAGCCCTGTGCCGATTTGTATATCTAGCAATATTGATTCGGTTGAGCAGGCCAGAGAATTGATTGAATGCGGGGCAGAGCGTGTTTCTCTCGCGCTCGATGCCGCTACGCCTGAGCTTTTTCAGGTAATTAAACGTGATTCATGGGAACAGCGCTGGGGATTATTATTAGCTTGCGCACAAGCATTGCCGGGGCGGATTAGCACCCATCTTATTGTTGGTCTCGGTGAGACCGAAGCAGAGATGGTTGCTACCATCGTTAAATGTATTGCAAATGGTATTAATGTCGGATTGTTTGCCTTCACACCGCTAAAAGGGACTGCGTTTGAGCAAAAGGAGTCTCCGTCTATCAGCCATTACCGCCGGATTCAGATTGCCTTTCATCTCATTAAAAAGGGCTTTGATCCAAATCGGTTTCAATATCGAGATGGACAACTTGTACATTTCGGATTATCAGGAAGCGAAATTATTACTCTGCTTGCCGATGGCAAGGCGTTTGAGACAAGCGGCTGTGAAGATTGTAATCGCCCCTATTATAATGAACGTCCAGGCGGTATTATGTATAATTATCCTCGCTCGCTCACCCAAAAGGAAGTGAGCCGAGCTATTGAAGAAAGCCAGATTATCAATTCTAATAAAGAGGTAACAGGCAATGAATAAATGGCGGCTTATTAACAGCGGCATGAATACAGCTGCTTATAATATGGCCATTGATGAAGCCATGCTGAAGGCTCATGCTGCCGGAGAGGTTCCGCCCACGTTGCGTTTCTACGGGTGGCGTCCAGCAGCTGTTAGTCTCGGCTACTTTCAGTCGTCAGCAGCGGAAATTGATTTGGAAGCCTGCCGTAGCAATGAGGTTGACGTTGTAAGACGGCTAACAGGTGGTCGGGCAGTTTTACACGACATGGAATTAACATACAGCCTTGTGGCGGCAGAGAATAATTCATTGATACCGCCAACCATCACGGCATCCTATCGGTACTTTAGTCAAGGTCTTATTGCCGGGCTCAAACACTTGGGCGTAGAAGCTCAGATGAGTGTGCCGCAGGCAGCCTATGGCCAGAGAAAACATCGTCATGCCTCGGCCGCCTGTTTTGATGCTTCATCTCATTATGAGATTACATTTGCCGGACGAAAGCTTGTTGGCAGTGCACAGGTACGCAAAGAAGGAGTCATTCTGCAGCATGGATCGATATTGTTGGCCTTCCGGCCAGCAACTCTTGTGTCGCTTCTCAATCTGCCATCAGCGGATAAAAGAAATGAGTTGTCAGACATGCTAGCCAAAAGAGTCACTTCGGTATCGGAAATCCTGGGTCGTACTGTGGAGTGGAAAGAAGTCTATCAGGCTATGGCGGTATCGTTTGGCCCGGCATTGGGGGTAGATTTGGTAAGCGGTGAGCTTACTGCCGGCGAACAGTCGGCAGCCAATGAACTTATTACTGCCAAATACAGTCAGGATTGCTGGAATCAACTGCGCTAATACGACAGGAGGAAATAATATGAAGTATGACGTAGCGGTACTTGGTGGCGGTCCCGGTGGTTACGTGGCAGCGATCCGGGCGGCACAACTGGGGGGAAAGGTTCTTTTAATTGAAAAAGATAAACTGGGTGGGGTGTGTCTCAATCGTGGCTGTATTCCCACTAAAACACTCCTAAAGAGTGCTGAAAAATGGGAAGAGCTGAAACATCTCGCAGAATTTGGCCTTAAGGCTGATCATATAGGCTTTGATTTTGGCGCTGTTATGGCAAGAAAAAATAATGTGGTCACTCAACTTAGAGGTGGGATTGAGAAGCTAATCAAGAGCAATGCAATTGATGTAGCTTATGGCATGGCAAAATTTACGGGAGCTAACGATGTTGAAGTTGTAAACCAAGATGGCCATGAAAGTTATAGCGCAAAGAAAATAATCATTGCTACTGGATCACTGCCTGCTTCACTACCGGTAGCCGGTAGTGATTTGCCTGCGGTAATTACCAGTGATGGTATGCTTGAGCTTTCCGAAGTGCCTAAGCGCTTGCTTGTCATTGGGGGCGGGGCGGTCGGTATTGAATTTGCTGCTATCATGCAGTCCTTTGGTTCCCAGGTGACGGTAGTGGAAATGCTTCCCACTATTTTGCCCAGTGTTGATCTTGACATCATTAAACGTATGGGTGTTGTTTTACGCAAATCAGGCATTAAAACCATTGCCGGGGCCAAGGTCACAGAAATTGTGACTGCCGATGACGGTGTTATGGTAAAAGTTGATACTGGTAAAGGGATTCAGGAAATAATAGTGGACAAAGTCTTGGCTGCTACCGGTAGGCGCCCTGCCACTGAAGGGCTTAACCTGGATGTTGCCGGTGTGAACTATGATCGTTCCGGGATCACAGTCAATGATAAAATGGAGACCAATGTTGCTGGAATTTACGCCATTGGGGATGTAACTGGTCGGAGTATGCTAGCCCATGTTGCTTCAGCGGCCGGCATAGTTGCGGCTGAAAACGCGATGGGTGGGTCGTCTGTCATGCATTACGGTGCCGTTCCAAGTTGCATTTTCACTACACCAGAGATTGCTATGGTCGGTCTGACAGAGCAGGAGGCCAAAGCTGAAAGTCGTGAAGTGACAGTCAGCCGGTTTAACTTTGCTGCTAATGGTAAGGCAGTCTCGATGGCGGAAACTGATGGTTTGGTAAAAATTGTGGCAGAAGCAGCAACAGGCAAAGTAGTTGGCATGCATATCATGGGATCACATGCTAGTGACTTGATTATGGAGGGAACGCTTGCCATTCGCAATGGGCTGACAGCCAAGGATATCGCCCATACCATTCATCCGCACCCAAGTCTCTCTGAAACGGTTATGGAAAGTGCGCATGGGATTGATGGGCCCATCATCCATCAGGTAATGATGAATGGACGGAGAATATAATAACCGCCTTGATAAGCAGAAAACCCGCGAATTCCGCGGGTTTTCTAACGTTTAATGAGTACTTGTCATTTTTAAAATAAAATTCAAGGATTTAGTCGAAACAACGGAGAAATACATAAAGCTAATCATTATCACGATCAAAGTGAAAAGAGGATCACTATGCCTGCTTTAATTCGCCATCAATTGACGCTGATTATTTGTATACTAATCATTCTCACGCTCAGCGCGGCGCTGACAATTAGCTATTCTCTTGTTAAGGCAGATTATGAACAGAAAATGCAGCAAAACAACTCTGTGATGGCGGAGAGCTTGGCTTCTAACATATCACAGTTTATGAAGAATGCTTATATGATTAATGAAATGATTGCTGAATATCCTTATTTGAAAAATCTTAATGCACAACAACAACAACAATTATTGATCGATACGGTATGGAGATATCCTTTTTTTCAAGTTTTGGCCGTGCATAATCTTGATGGGAATCAAATAGCTCGATCAAGCGGGCTGTTGGCTAATCGGGCTGATCGCTGGTGGTTTAAAAAGTTCATGACCGAGAGACAGCCATACATATCAAATACTTATTACTCGCTCTATTCAGAGTCTCCTGTCACAACCATCGTTCATGGTATCTACAATGAGGGCAATCTAGATGGTCTCCTAATGGCTGATATTGAAGTACACCAATTGCAGAAAATGGTCGAGAGATACAACTCTGGGGACGGAAGTTATGCTTACTTATTAGACGGGTCAGGGGCGGTTGTCGCCCATCCTGATAGGAAACAGGTTACCGAGCTTTATAATTATAAAACAATGAAGAAGAAGGTGCTGCTGCGAGATGCTAGTGGCAGGATCGTAAAAGATAATAAGAATAATGAAATAACCGAGGAAATAGATCTTGAAGTATCTCCTTCTTTGCAGACTATTGTGGGGAAGGTTATGGCTGGCGAGAAAGGGGGAGGGGAATATACTGACCTGAATGGTGAGCAATATGTTTGTGCTTATCGGGTTATTCCGCTTCTGGGCACAGACCCGTGGAGTCTGATTGTGGTCCAAAAGAAAAGTGCGGTGCTTGCCTTTATGGATGATGTAACAATAAAGACAAGCCTTGTTGGATTTTTGGTACTGGCTTTTTCAGTGCTGTTGACCTTATGGTTTGCCCGACGGATTACTAATCCCTTAATTGAACTTGTTCATGCGACTGACCAAATAAAAAATGGTGATTTAAATGTGCGGCTCGATGTTAAATCTTCTAATGAAGTTGGCGCGTTGGCTATGAATTTTAACCAGATGGTATTTGAATTGCGGCAACATCGTGGAAAGTTGCAAGAATTAGTTGCTGCAAGAACAGCTCAATTGGGGATAGCCAATCAAGAAATGGAGGCTATGAATGAGGAGCTTTCCGCAAGCAATGAGATGCTTGGCGAGACAAATCAGCGCTTAAAGGAAGAAAATGAGGTTCGGCAGCAGGTAGAAGAAAATCTTTTACTCCGCGAACGGCAATATCGAGCGACGACTAGTCTGCTAACTCGTCCTGTCGATGAAATAGAAGAACTCCTTGAGTCTATCCTGCGGAATGCAGTTTTGTTGCTTAAGGCTGTATCCGGCTATATCGGTTTATATGATGAGAGCGGCAAGATATTTTGTATCCACCAGGGCATTGGAATTGATGAATCCCGGATTATGGAACGGCAATCAGTAGAAGAAGGTATGCAAAATCATGTTTATCAGACTGGCGAGCTTTTTTATGTTGAGGACTACCGGACATATTCGCAGCGTATTAACGATAAGAGGTTGGAGCGTTCATCAACTGTGATTATGCTTCCACTCAAGCAAGAGGGTAAGGTGATTGGTATCCTTGCTGTAAGCTGGATGGACGTCATCCATCCCATTCGCCAGGAGGATGTTGAAGTTTTGCGTCAGTTTGGAGACTTGGCTTCCGTCGCTCTAGAACGCGCGAATACCCAGAAAAAGATCAGTTATATTGCGTTTCATGATTCGTTAACAGGCTTGCCGAACCGGGCGAGTTTAACCCATTATCTTGAGGTCGAAATGGAAAAGGCTCAAGTTGGTGAGGCAAGCGGTATTGTTTTATTCATCGATATTGATGATCTAAAATCAGTGAATGATAATTTCGGGCATTCTTTTGGTGACAACGTCATCGTAACAGCCAGTAAGTATATTGTCGATGCAGTTGGTGAGCAGGCTTTTGTCTCGCGGATCGGCGGTGACGAATTTATTGTTGTTTTGCCGGGAACAAATAATCGGGAACAAGCGGCTTTGATCGCAGATAAGGCGATTCGAAAACTCTGCCAGGAGTATGAGGTGTCTGTTGAACGATTCCATCTATCAGCTAGCATTGGCGTTGTTGTTTACCCTGATGATGCCGATACGGCCGAGGACGTCGTGATGAAAGCGGATAGTGCTATGTATGCCGCCAAGAAGGCCGGGAGAAATTGCTGGCGCTTTTATAAACCAATCATGATTGAAGAAGCCTATGAAAAGATGATGCTGACCAATGGTTTGCGGCGTGCATTGGAGCGGGAGGAACTTTTTCTCCATTATCAGCCGCAGATGAGTTTGGAAGGGGATCGGGTTATTGGTTTTGAGGCATTGCTCCGCTGGAATAGCCCCGAATATGGTCTTGTATCACCAGAGCGTTTCATTCCCTTGGCTGAGCAAAGTGGCCTTATTTTACCGATTGGTCAATGGGTACTTCAAGAAGTTTGTCAGTTTGCACGGCGACTTGCCGATATGGGTCAAGAAAATATTCATGTTGCGGCCAACGTATCACCACGCCAGTTGATGTCGGATGACTTTGTCACTACTGTTCGCACAAGTATTAAAGAGGCTGGCGTTGAACCGAGTCAGATTGAGCTTGAGATTACCGAGAGTGTCTTTATTGAATTGATGGAGGAGAATGTTGTCAAGCTTCATAAGTTACGCGAAATTGGAATATCGCTTTCGCTTGATGATTTTGGTACAGGCTACTCTTCGTTAACCTATTTGCGAAATTTACCGGTAGGGATTTTAAAGATAGATAAATCATTCATTGATAACATTGATCAAGACGAAATACAGTTGCAGATGGTAGGTTCGATTATTAATTTAGGTCATACTTTAGGCATGACGGTTGTAGCCGAAGGGGTTGAAAATGACGATCAGCTCAAGTTGTTGAAGCAATTCAATTGTGATCGCATTCAAGGATATATTTTTAGTCGTCCGATTTCGGAGGAAGATGCTATTCACTTTATCCGATGACTAACCCACTCTAAGACTCCCGCTTCTACAAGCGGGAGTAAGAGCGGCTAAGTCCCTGGATACGGTTCGACTAGGATTAAGGTGGAGTTATCTGAATCAAGTCTCACTTTATCCGACGATTAAGTCTCGTTTTATTCCTGTAGGAGGTAAATATGAACGTTCAAATATTCGGTATTAAGAAATGCCAGGATACTCGAAAGACGGAACGTTATTTTAAAGAACGTTCAATTCCGTATCATTTTATTGACTTGACAGTACGTGGTTTAAGCAAAGGCGAACTAGACAAAGTAAAGGGTGTTGTTGGTCTGGAAAATTTAATCGACAAATGTGGAAAGGAATATACCAAACGAAATCTTAAATATATTGGCCACAATGTTGAGGAGATGTTATTGACATATCCGTTGTTGTTGCGGACTCCTATTGTTCGTAACGGATCCAAGGCGACAGTAGGATACTGCCCATTTGAATGGAAAAGCTGGTCTGTCTAAGAATAAAAAAGTTGAAATAGAAATATTTAAAAAAATGAGCTGCTTAGGCTAGTTGGAGGAAACAAGTGGAAATTAAGGTGCCAAAAAAGATTACAAAAGAAATTGAAGGGCTTTGTCGTGAAATTAATTCTGATAGACAACCTTTGTATATAGCGGTCGACAGTAAAATGGCTGTGGGACATGAAGCGGATTGTATTGAGAATGTCGCGAGGAAAATGATGAAGGATGGCGGGGATTTTCAATTTGGCTGGGCTATTTGGGAATGGCCGGAGGTTATGCTTGAAGCTGAATTCTGGGTTGTCTGGGTCAATCATGATGGACAGTTGGTCGATGTTACACCCCGTGCCAGAGGCGAGCGGATTCTATTCATTGTCGATAATAAAACGAAATTTGAGGGAAAGCCCATCGATAGCATATTAAAGCCCTTAATCGCGCATCCTGTTATTCAGCAGTATATCGACATCAATCAAAAGATATGGCAGAGAAATGATGAACTAACTGCAGCCGGGGCAACCGATATGGCTATTTGTGAGGCTGTCGCGCCGTTAATTGATACAAAGGATGCTTTGGAAAAAGAGATTGATGAGAAGCTATCAGGTGGTGTTGGCCGTAATGATTTATGCCGGTGCGGTAGTGGTAAAAAGTTTAAGAATTGCTGTGGGCATTAAAACATGAAAAGCAGTAAATAGGAGCAAACTAGGCAAGGAAAATTCCAGAGGGAAAGGACGCTTTTATGGCGTATAAACTAGTCTGCGTTGACGTTGACGGGACGCTTTTAAATAGCAAGCATAAAATTACGCAACGAACTAAGGAAGCCTTATTACAGGCTCATCAACTAGGTGTTCATGTCGTAATTAGTACTGGACGAATGTATACTGATGCCGAATATTATTCTAATCTTATTGGTGTAAAGTCTCCGGTGATTGCATCAAACGGAGCTTTTATAAAAGAAAAAGATAAGGATAAAGTAATTTTCAAGGATGTCCTCGGGGAAAGTTTATCGCTAGAATTGCTTTCGTTATTTCATAAACACAACATAAAGCCTTACTTTTGCACTCCCAATAAGTTTTATTATGGGAATATTATGTTTAAGCTTTATTACATAGTGGCTAAACTCTTAGGGGCAAGAAGCAACAAATTAGATGACAGATTTGTCTTCTCGTGGGGACAGTGGCAAAAGGTCTTGTGCAAAGAAAAAGATAATATTGTAAAATGCGAGATTATCTATCGGAATCCTGCTTTAATTGATGCATTGCGGAGTGAATTAGCAACTTTAAAAAGTCTGGAAATTATTGATTCATCAAAATACAATATTGAAATTACCCGAAAAGGGGTGTCAAAAGGCAAGGCTGTAGCAATGCTTGCAGCGCTTTATGATGTGAAGCGGGAAGAGATATTGACCATCGGCGATAGTGCCAATGATTTATCGATGATCGAGTATGCCGGTCTGGGCATTGCCATGGGCAATGCAACTGATGTCGTAAAACAAAAAGCGGATTATATAACAAACTCTAATGATAACGAGGGAGTAGCCAACGCGATTCGTAAATTTGTTTTAGAAAATTGATTTTTAAAAAAATTCTTATTTAGTTGGAGCATTGTAGAAGAAGGACTTTCCAGGAAAATAGTGAATACTATTTTCAATATAACAGATTCTCCGTAAAAATAACAAAATAATAGTTCTCCGAGTTAGACAGTCTAAGGGTCAGCTACGATTGTCTAATCTGGACCATTAAAATCGGTCCACAGGGTAATAAGAGAAATTTTATTGCCTCCCGTTTGGAAAGGAGACGTTTAATGGGGTTTTAGAACATAAAACCTTTGTACGTTTCTTGTACAAATTTTTATGTTCTAAAACCCTATTTTTTTTATAAAAGGGGCGTGAGAAAGATGCTGGATGGTTGTGGAAGAGAAATTGATTATCTGCGTGTGTCAGTTACCGACCGTTGTAATCTGCGCTGTCGATACTGTATGCCGGAAACAGGCGTGGGTGATCTCGGTCATGCGAATATTTTATCGTTGGAGCAGATCGCCCGTGTTGTTAGTGTGGCTGCAGAACTTGGGATTCGCAAGGTTCGCTTAACCGGCGGGGAGCCGTTGGTGCGTAAAAATATTGGACAACTGATTCGAATGATTTCAGGTTTGGATAAAATTAAAGAGATCAGTATGACGACAAACGGTGCCCTGTTTACCGCCATGGCCGATGAATTGAAGGAAGCCGGATTAACACGGGTCAATTTTAGTCTGGACAGTTTACAGGAAGAGAATTTTAATTATATTACGCGGAGAGGGCAATTGCAGGACGTGATACCGGCGATTACAAAAGCCTTGCAGATGGGGATGACGCCAGTAAAAATTAACATGGTCGTTATGCGCACAATTAATGACCGGGAAATTCTTGATTTCGCGCGCTTGGCTTATGTGTTGCCATTGCATGTGCGCTTTATTGAGTTTATGCCGATTGGTGATTTGCCTTTTTTCCAAGAACAACGTTTGATGAGTGGCGATGAGGTTAAGGCTGTGATCGATCAAAAATATGAATTGTCCGCGCGTTCGACTCGGCAGGGCAGCGGCCCAGCCAAAGATTATACCATCCGAGGTGGTGTGGGAATGATTGGATTTATTAGCCCGATGAGCCAGCATTTCTGTTCCGAGTGCAACCGGATTCGTATGACGGCTGATGGAAAATTGCGCGGCTGTTTATTTAGTAAAAACGAAGTGAGTTTAAAGATGGCTTTACAGAATAACGCCAGTGATGAAAAATTAGCTGAACTGTTCAAGCAGGCAATTTGGGAGAAACCAAGCCGTCATCATCTCGCTAAAGGCTGGGGAGCGGACAATCAGCGCAAAATGTATCAGATTGGAGGCTAAGACATGGGGTTTACGCATTTTAATGAGGATGGTCGTGCGCGGATGGTCGATGTCAGTGAAAAGAACGAGACGATACGCATTGCCAGCGCCCAAGCGGTTGTAAAAATGCAGCCGTCTACTTTGCAGGCCATTAAAACTGGTGGAATAAAAAAAGGCGATGTTTTAGGAGTAGCCCAAGTGGCCGGTGTTATGGGGGCGAAACGAACTGCTGAGTTGATTCCAATGTGTCATCCGTTGCTATTGACTTCAGTCAATGTTACTTTCGACAGTAATGAGGATCAATCAGAGATTGTAGTTAAATGCCAAGTAAAAACAACGGGTAAGACGGGAGTGGAAATGGAAGCGCTCAGCGGAGCAAGTATTGCTGCTCTTACCATTTACGATATGTGTAAGGCGATTGATCGATGGATGAGCGTGACACAGCTTCAATTGGTAGAAAAAACAGGCGGGAAAAGTGGCCATATTGTGCGGCCCAGCTGATTCATTCTTGAATTTGGGGAGGCGATGGCGATGCATAAAGTCGGAATTTTAATAATGAGTGATAAGGGAGCCAGAGGAGAGCGAGAAGACAAGAGTGGCTTACAAATTCGCGCAAGTCTTGGTGATTCTTATCAGGTTAAATATTACGAAATGATTCCTGATGATAAGGAGCTGATTATGGCAAAGATTTGTCAGGCGTGTGATGAACTCTCACTTGAACTGCTGTTAACCTCAGGAGGAACTGGCTTTTCTAGTCGTGATGTAACGCCAGATGCTACACTTGCGGTTATTGAGAAACCGGTACCAGGAATTCCAGAGGCCATACGGTATTATGGACTACAAAAAACACCGAAGGCCATGTTATCAAGAGCAGTCGCCGGTATTAGAGGCAAGACCCTGATCGTGAACTTACCGGGAAGTGTCAAGGGAGTGCGCGAATCACTGGAAGCCATCTTGCCTGCGCTTGACCATGCTTTAGATATCTTGCAAGGAACGGCGACAGAATGTGGTCGGGGATAGATACACGTAAGACCGTCCGTTAGAAAAGACCGGGGAGGGAAAATGATGGCACAGGTACTAGCCGTAAATACCAGTGAAGAGAAAGGCGTTCCTAAGTACGCGATCGACAGGGGATACTTTGCTGTCGACTGCGGTTTGGCGGGCGATGCTCATGCTGGCAATTGGCATAGGCAAGTTAGTCTATTGGCTAATGAAAGTATTCATAAGATGGAAGAGCAAGGGCTGGGCAAACTGGCAACAGGCAGTTTTGCCGAAAATTTGACGACAGAAGGAATTACTTTATATACATTGCCTGTGGGCACGAAGCTCAAGATCGGCAATGTTTTAATGGAAGTGACCCAGATCGGCAAAGAGTGTCACGCTGGCTGCGCTATCCGCCAGAAAACAGGCGATTGCATCATGCCGCGCGAAGGAATTTTTACGAAAGTGCTTATGCCAGGCTGGATTAAAGCCGGTGATAGAATTGAGGTTGTAAGCTGAATTTGTTGGATTGTTACGGCTAGGTTTTACGGATAAAAAAGTGAAATGACAGATGGGAAAGGACTGAGGACAGGTGGATGTTGTCAAGGTAGAAGACGCAATAGGGACTGTCCTATGCCACGATATTACAAGAATTGTTCCAGGGGAATTCAAAGGCCGAGCGTTTAAAAAGGGTCACATTATTACAGCTCATGATATTCCGGAACTTTTGAAGCTGGGAAAAGATCACCTTTATGTGTGGAAAGTGGAAGCAGGGAAAATTCACGAAAATGATGCTGGCTTGCGGTTGGCCCGAGCGGTAAGCGGACCGGGGCTCACACTGACAGAGCCAAATGAAGGAAAGGTCACCCTGCTGGCTGACTATGACGGGTTGTGCATGATTGATGAGAATCATTTGCTGGAAGTTAATTTAATTGAGGAACTGATTGTTGCGACTCGTAATCACGGCCGGCCTGTAAGAAAAGGCGAGGCTATTGCCGGGGCCCGGGTTATTCCGCTAGTGATAGACGAAGCAAAGTTGATGAAAGCAGAACAAATCGGAGCGGCGAATCAGATTGTTTCCGTTCTGCCGTTTCATCCGTATCGGGTTGGTATGATTACAACAGGCAGTGAAGTGTATCATGGGCGCATTCAGGATCAATTCGGGCCAGTCGTTCAAAAGAAGGTTGAAAGTTTTGGTTGCCAGGTTGTACGGCAAATTGTTGTTCCCGACGATGCGGAACAAATCGCGCAAGCGGTTATGACTTTGGTCAATGAAGGGGCTGAATTTATTCTAACGACAGGCGGTATGTCGGTTGATCCTGATGATGTAACGCCAACTGGTATCAGGCAAGCGGGTGCGAGGTTGGTCACTTACGGTGCCCCTGTTTTGCCGGGAGCCATGCTGATGGTCGCTTATTTGGGACAAGTGCCGATTTTAGGGCTCCCCGGCTGTGTGATGTACAATAAGACAACGGTGTTTGACTTGGTTCTGCCGTTTATTTTGTCCGGACAAACAATTACGCGAGCGATGATTGTCAAATTAGGAATGGGCGGGTTATGCCTCAAATGTGAAGTGTGCCGGTATCCGATTTGTCCATTCGGAACAGGTGCATAGAGAGGAAAGAAATATGAAAACAGGGCTTTCATTAGAAGAAGCACAGTCACTGCTTTTATCACAGGCAGCAGCTGTTCCAACTGAGCAACTTGCTCTGACACAGGCTTGCGGAAGGGTTACTGGAAAGGATATTGCATCAGCTGAAAATGTACCGCCCTTTGATCGGTCGCCACTTGACGGCTATGCAATGCAAGCAGCCGATATGCAAGGGGCAGGTGCGGAGTGCCCGATTCAGCTTAGTGTTATTGAGGAAATCAGGGCAGGTTTCACAGCCCAGAAAAAGGTCACACCTGGAACGGCTATTAAGGTGATGACCGGAGCTCCCATACCGGAAGGCGCTGATGTTGTGATTCGATATGAAGATGTTAAAAGAGAGAAAGATTCACTATTCATCTTTCACGAATTAAATAAAGGAAACAACATCGTACCGGCTGGTGAGGACGTGAGTAAAGACGAAGTGATTGTACGCCAGGGAGAACGCCTTACAGCGCCGCGTATTGGACTCCTGGCAGCCATCGGCAAAGCGGCGATTCCGGCTTTTAATAAAGTGAAGGTTGCATTGATCAGCACTGGCGATGAATTAGTTGATCCTTCAGAACAGTTGCAGGTCGGAAAAATTCACAACAGTAACGTGCATAGCCTGGGTGCACGTTGTCAGCAACTGGGTGCAGAGCCGCTCTATTTCGGGATTGTTCCTGATGAGAAAGATGTTACGGCTGAGCGTATGCGGCAAGCTTTAAAAAAAGCCGATCTTGTTATAACGACAGGTGGCGTTTCTGTGGGGGATTTTGATGTTGTTCCGGCGACTTTAAAGCAGATTGGTGCTGATGTGCTGTTTTGGAAAGTAAAGATGAAACCGGGTTCACCCGTTATTGCTGCGCAAAAGGACGGGAAGCTGCTTATTGGTCTTTCTGGGAATCCTGCGGCTGCTTTAATCACATTTGACTTATTGGTAGTTCCTGTCATCAAAAAAATGATGGGGCTTTGTCAGCAGCTTCCCATGAAAATCACGGCAGTTTTGGCCAATGACTTCGCGAAAGAAAGTCCGCAACGTCGGTTTTTGCGGGGGAAGCTCGAAATATCGTATCCCACAAACCGGATTCGATTGACAGGGAATCAGCAAAATGGTGTGTTAAAATCAATGATTGACTGTGATGTCTTAATTGATGTACCCGCGGGGAGCGGCCCGCTCATGGCCGGACAAAAAGTTACAGCAGTCATGATGGAAAATGTACTTGTCTAGGAGGCAATCTTATGGCAGTTAGTGGTATCATTTTGGCGGGTGGCCGGAGCTTGCGCATGGGTCGCGATAAAACTCTCCTTTTATATAAAAGTGAAACCCTTATCGAGCGGGCGGTCAAAACATTGCGAAGCATTGTTGATGAAATAATTATTGCAAGCAATCATATAGAAAAATACAGTATTCCGGGTGTCCTGGAGGTGCCAGATGTATATTCAGGTAAGGGGCCGCTGGGAGGGATGCATGCCGGACTTAGTGCCGCCCAGTATGAGTATGCTTTTGTTATATCCTGTGATATGCCCTTTTATAGTGAAAAGGTGGCGCTGCACTTACTTGATCGACGCAATGAATATGATGCAATTGTTCCTGAGATATGCGGGCGTTGGGAGCCGTTGTGTGCGGTATATTCGAAAAAATGTGTTGAACCTATAACAAACTGTTTGCAGGCAGATGTTAAAAAGGTATCCTTATTTTATCAGCAGATACGAGTGCTTAAAATTAACGAAAGTGAATTAAGACAATACGGTGACATAAACAAAATGTTTTATAATCTTAATACGCCAGAGGATTTAAGTGCGCTTGATTTAAAGGAAAAACAGGTGGTTTGCTCAAGAAGAGCATATCACGATGAAGAGGGAAATAAAGATGGCTAATTCACGTATTCCGGTCATATCGTTTGTCGCTAAATCAGGCTCAGGCAAGACAACCCTCCTGGAAAAGGTGATAAGAAAACTTAAGGAGGACGGAATCAGGCTTGCTGTCATAAAACATGATGCTCACGAGTTTGATATCGATAAACCGGGCAAGGACACCTGGAGAATGGCCCAGGCTGGTGCGGATATTGTGGCCATATCTTCCCCGAAAAAAATGGCAATAATCGAGAAGGTCAACAAAGAAAAAACTGTTGATGAAGTCATTGCCATGATTTCAAATGTTGATTTGATTCTTACTGAAGGGTTCAAAAAGGGGAATAAACCCAAAATAGAGGTTCTCCGGTCGGAAGTGAATCGCGAGCTATTGTCTGACTCCCGTGAATTACTGGCGATTGCCAGCGATATTGAATGGGATGTTGGCGTTCCCTATTACCATCTCGATGATACAGATGGAATTGTTGCGGCGATTAAACAGTATATGAGCAATTTCCCACAGTAGTGGCGCATTTATGTATATAGTATAGCTAGAAAGCAGGTGAGGGCATGATTGATATGCAGCCGGTTTATCTTTCTATTAAAGTTGCAGGAGCAGCACTTGTTTTTGTTGCTATTTTGGGAACGGCAGCTGCCTTGATTATGCATCGATGCAGTTTTCCAGGCAAGGCGGTTATAGAAGCATTATTTACTATGCCACTGGTATTGCCGCCTGTAGTGACAGGTTTTATTTTATTATTATTGATTGGTAAACAGGGGCCTATTGGCAGTTTCTTAAGTGAATATTTTGATATACAAATTATCTTTACTCCCCTTGCCGCTGTATTAGCCGCCATCGTGGTAGCATTTCCAATGATGTATCAAAGTGCCAAAGCCGCTTTTAAAACAATTGATCCTAATCTAGAAGATGTAGCCCGAACCTTAGGGGCTAGTGAAGGTAAAATAGTAGCAACGGTTACTTTGCCGTTAGCTTTGCCGGGGCTTGCTGCAGGAGCCGTTTTGTCATTTGCCCGAGCCCTTGGTGAATTCGGGGCAACAATTATGGTAGCGGGGAGCATTGTTGGTAAGACTCAAACTATACCCCTGGCGATCTACTTTGCGGCAGAATCGAATGACCTTTATACGGCTGGCGGCTATGTTCTCATCATTGCAATTATTACCTTTGCGGCTGTTTTGTGGGTTAATCGTTGGCATGCTAAAACTGACTTGGCTTCGCGAAAGGATCGGGTTATATGCTAGAGGTTGATTTCACTAAATGTTTCCCTGGATTTAGCGTCACTAGTTCCTTTACGATGAATAATAAAATATTAGCGTTGCTTGGTCCATCTGGGGCCGGGAAAACTACCGTACTACGGTGTATTGCTGGCCTGGAACGACCTGAAAGAGGTTATATCAGAAACAACGGCATAACGTTATTCTCCGATGCGGAGGGTGTTTTCGTCCCCCCGAGAAGACGGAAAATTGGTTATGTCGTACAGGAATACGCGCTTTTTCCTCACATGAATGTTAAAAAGAATATTTTTTATGGTGTATATGCTGATGATGAAAATACAGGTCCGCTCTACAAAAAACTAATAGATACTTTAAAAATCGAGCATTTAGTGGAACGAGATATTAAGCATTTATCTGGCGGAGAGAAGCAAAGGGTGGCATTGGCAAGAGCCTTAATGATTCGCCCGCAGATGTTGCTTCTGGATGAATCATTCTCTGCTTTAGATGAGAGAATGAGGCAACAGCTGCAGCAAGAACTTCAAACTTTGCAGCGACTTTGGAATATCCCGATCATCATGGTAACTCATAGTTTGCAAGAGGCCAAAATCATGGCTGATCAGATCATTTTTGTCGATAAAGAGAATGAGAATTAGGCAACTGAAGCAAGTCTCACTTTATTTGCGTTTCATACTGCGGATAATTGCCTTTGTTGTTTTGTCCACGCGAAAGGATTCAGTGATTTTTTGCAGCGCTTTATTGTAGGTAAAGTTATCCAAGGTACTTTTCTGTAGATACATCATGGTTTTCTCGGGATATTTGACAAAGCAGATCGAAATTGCCCATGCTATTGCCATTTTGACGTAATAACCCTCGTGTTTTACACCATCGAAAAGCGTCAGCACTCGATCGATATACTCGTCTTCAATGTAAAAACACAGCAGCATCACAATGCCGAACCGCAATTCGAATTCTTTTTGGGATAGCAGATAGGGCTGTACAAATTCCCAGACCCGCGCCCGATGTGCCTTCGTGATTTTCAAGCTGTTGCAAAAACTATCGCATATCGCCCAGTTGTCTACTTTAGGAACAAAAGCAGCAACATAGTACAGAACTTCTTCGATATCCGTCTTAGCGTAGCCGATTACTAGGCCTTGCATTAGTATCTCTTCGTAATAGTCATCTTGGGCTGTCTCCAGATAGCCGCGCCAATCGCCTTTTGCCAGCTCCTTAGCAAGCGCCCGCAATTTTGGAAGCCTTACCCCCAAAATATTATCCGTACCCGGTACTAACCTAATGTGAAATTGCCGGAATTTTTCGTCTTTCAGCGCAATAATGCGCTCTCTTACCATCTTTTCCATTACATCCTCCTTCTTCATCTTCATATATTTTAGCATAACGAGCAGGATTTTAGCTGACATCAGGAGAAATAGTGGCTAATCATAAGAATAGGAGGGTTTTTAAGATGGATATTTTTCAGTTCGCGCTGCAGATGGAGTTGGATGGTGAAAAATATTATCGAGAGCTTGCTGCGAAGGCAAAGCAGGATGATCTAAAGAAGGTTCTCGAAAGTCTGGCAGATGATGAGCAACGGCATTACAAGATTATTCAGTTAGCCCAAAAGCAAACGTTTAAAGATATTGAAATAGGCCCTTCCTTAACTAATGTACAAAATGTTTTTGCTGGTAATAAAGAGTTCGTCAGAAATAATAAAGAATCTATTGCAAAACTTAAGGACGAGCAGATTGATCTATATAGGGCAGCACTCGCAAAGGAAAATGAGAGTGTGGAGCTTTACAAAAAGTTAAAAGAAAATGCTAGGTGTCAAGAGGAAAAAGTCATTTGTGAAAAACTCATTCATGAGGAAGAAAAGCATGTCGAAGTTTTAGATAATATTATTGGCATGCTGAATAATGTGAATGATTGGGTAGAATCAGCAGAGTTTAACCGTAAAGATACATATTAATGAATAGAAGGATGCCATAAGTAATAAACAGCCGAAAATTCTTGCCATGCAAGAGTTTCGGCTGTTTTGCAGTTTCCACAGGTAATGGACGGTTCCCAAGGAATAGGTTTGTAAGACAGTTTAGACGCCGCTGTTGTTTAAATGCCTTACTTTTAGTTTGCTATTTATGTATGGATTGGCAGGAGTTATGTGACTGGGCGGTTTTCTTCTACTTATATTAGTGATATCATAATAGTATAGATTATTAATGCTATACTAGTAAAGAGTATAGTCATATATGTGAAGTTAAAACTCCATCTGAATCAAGTCTCACTTTATGTTGAAATAAGGCTGGGGGAAAATTGGATGATAAAGACTGAAACTGTATCAGGGGTTAATCTAGAAGAAATATTAAATGCTGTTACCCATGGCGTTGGAGCACTTTTTGCGCTTATTGGTCTTGGCATTCTTACGGCGTCTGCCTATATCAGTGGAGGGGTTTGGCATCAAGTCAGTTTTACGATTTATGGTATTTCTTTGGTACTGCTGTATTTGGCGTCAACACTTTATCATAGTTTTACGAATGAAAGAAAAAAATATATTTTGAAAATTTTTGATCACGCGGCGATTTATGTACTGATTGCAGGAAACTATACACCTTTTACTTTGGTTCCCCTGCATGGCACAATGGGGTGGACAATCTTTAGTATCATATGGGGCCTTGCGATCATTGGGATTGTTTTCAAAGTGTTTTTTGTAAAGCGATTCAAGGTTTTCTCAACATTAACTTATCTTTTGATGGGGTGGCTTGCAGCCGTGATGATCAAACCATTATTAGGTACGTTGCCAATTGAGGGAATATATTGGCTCATCGCTGGTGGGGTTTTTTATACTGTGGGTGCTATATTCTATTTAGCGCGTAGAATTCCATATAATCATGCGATATGGCATTTATTTGTACTTGCTGGTAGTATTGCGCATTATGTTGCTGTGTTAAAATATGTTTTACCGATTCCGGTGACGTAAGCACCTATTATCTTACACAAGTGCACCTGATTTGCTGGGTCATCGCAAACAACCTCAGTCAATTTGGCTGGGGTTGTTTGTATCAAAGGGCGCATAAAGCAGCTTCCCTGAAACATAATATAAAGGTTCCAATAGACAGTGACTGCCGAGGACGTATTCATAAATGGAATGATTCGAATTGATATTATTCATTTTACTTCTTGATGAAAGGTGTAATATAATTGAGCCAGATCATAATCACAGGAAGAAAAGCGTAGAAACTATTCTAAATATTAGGGGGAATTATTATGAAAGCAGTATTTCTCAATGCAGCAAAATTAGATTTTGATAAGAAACTAGATTTTTCACCTTTAAGTCAAATTACCAATTTAACTAATTACGATGACAGCAGCAATGACGAGATTGTTGCTAGGGTGCAGGGACAAGATGTTATCATTACAAAAGAATTACCGGTAGGTAGGGATGTTATTTCTCAATTTCCGCCTTCAGTAAAGCTTATTTGTGAAGCGGGAACCGGCTATAACAATATTGATATTGTGGCAGCACGCGAAAAGAATATTGCCGTATGCAACATTCCTAGCTATAGTACCGAAGCGGTAGCTCACCTTACGATCACCTTTATTTTAAATTTAAGTGCTTCATTACCACAGCAGCAGCACATGATTGAGCAAAAAGATTTTAGCCATTTTGATAGCTATATGAAACATCCGCATTTTGAGGTTCAAGGTAAGACACTTGGTGTCATTGGTGCAGGTGCAATCGGACGTAATACGATCAGAATTGCTCTGGCATTAGGCATGAAGGTTATTGTTTTTGATCCTTTCCCTAAACCTTGGGGTGAAGATGCCGTGAAATTTGTCGGACTTGAAGAATTGCTTCAGCAGAGTGATTTTGTTGCGCTACATTGTCCTTTGACAGCTGATACAAAACATATCATCAATAAAGACACACTAAAGTTAATGAAGCCTTCAGCCTATCTTGTAAATACTTCACGCGGTCCGCTGGTTAAAGAGGCTGACCTTATTGAAGCATTGCGCAACGGACAAATTGCGGGAGCTGCACTTGATGTTCAAGAGATTGAACCGACTTCACCTGATAATCCTTTATTCACAATGGATAATGTGATTATGACACCGCATATTGGCTGGCGTCGTTATGAGTCTAGACAAAGATTGGTTAATTTAATGGGTGACAACATCAAAGCATTTATGGACGGAAAACCCGTCAATGTTGTGAATAAATAAGTACAATTACAACAAGCTAGCAATTAAAAAATGGCCATCCAGTCTCAGCTGGATGGCCATTTTAATTTAGGACATGAGGTTTAGGTGTTTGGCAGGAGTTTTGTTTGTTTTATGGGAAATGTTATATAGAGTATCTTGGTTATCAGATAGAATAGGAATAATAATTACTTTGAAATGTTGAGGTATCAGCTATGACTATAGGGAAAAAGCATGTAATCATTGTAGGCGGCGGCGCAGCCGGGATGGTGGCTGCTATTTCAGCCAGTAGGCAGGGTGCCGATGTGACAATACTGGAGCGAAACCCACGCATCGGGAAGAAAATATTGACGACTGGTAATGGCCGGTGTAATTTTACCAACATAAATGCAGACTGTATGCATTATCAAGGGAGTAATCCCAATTTTGCCCATACCGCACTATTGAAATTTAGCATTCCCGAGACAATTTCTTTTTTTGAAGAATTAGGAATTGCCCATAAAGTTGAGGAGGCTGGTAAAGTGTTCCCTATGTCCGACCAGGCCTCCAGTGTCTTAGATGTCCTGCGGTATGAACTAAATGAATTAGGCGTTACTATTGTCTGTGATGCGTATGTCAAAGATATAAGGCATGAGAAGGATACGTTTAAAATTGACTTAGAAAACGGGTCAACATTTAAGGCAGATAAAGTAATCCTTGCTGCCGGGGGAAAAGCGATGCCGTCTACCGGATCGGATGGTAATGGATTTGTATTAGCACAGAAACTGGGACACACCATTATAGATGTCTTTCCTGGTCTTGTTCAATTAAAGTTGGAAGGATCTTTCTTTAAGCAAATTGACGGGGTGAAATTTGTAGGAACTGCTGATATTTTACATAAAGGCAAGTCGGTAGCCAAAGACCGAGGCGATATTCTCTTTGGCAATTATGGTGTATCAGGTCCACCTATTTTACAAATTAGTCGAAAAGCGGCCCAACTCCTCCATGAGAAAAAAGCGGTTCAATTAAAAATCACCATTATGGACATGATTTCTCCAGAGATGCTAAAAAGGCTTGTGGAAGCACGGTTTACAAAGGACTCCAGTAAAACGATTGAGTTTAGCTTGGTCGGTCTGATCAATAAAAGACTTATCCCTGTTCTACTGAAAGAAGCAGGAATTGGCGATATAAAACGTCCTGTTGCTCATCTGTCTCTGCAAGAGCAGGAAAAAATCATTGCGATTTTGACTGATTGGCGATTTAAGGTAACAGGAACAAAAAGCTGGCCTAGTGCACAGGTGACTGCAGGCGGCGTTGCTACCAGCGAAATTAACGAGAATACCATGGAATCAAAAATTGTAAAAAACTTATTTTTTGCAGGTGAAATCATCGATATAGATGGGCAATGCGGAGGCTTCAACCTTCAATGGGCATGGTCATCAGGGTTTATTGCCGGACAGAATGCGGCTCTTTAATATGCACTGTGGCGGATCTGCAAAAAGAGTATTGTATTTCTATATGAAAAGATGTTACAATTTAGTCAATATTTAGGTGAGTTGTCTGAGATTGAATGATTCCATTCTTTCTTGCGGCAAACCGTGTGTAAAACTACGAATCAAAGGTATCGTACTAACTGCATGAGGGTTCGTCCCAAATGAGAAGGCGAGAGAATAGCGGGATTTTATGGTGAAGCATCATTTAGGTGCTTCCCTTAATGCGTGACGTCTATCCTTGTGCCTATTTGGGTGCAAGGATTTTTATCTTTCGCCTGTGTCTGGAATGAACTGGAGCACACTAAAGCTATTCAATATTGAGAAAGGGCATGGTTTATGGAAACAAGGATTGCGCTCATCGGAATTGTGGTTGAAAACAAAGATTGCGCCAAAATGATCAATGATATTCTTCATGAATACGGAGAGTACATTGTTGGCAGAATGGGAATTCCCTACCCCAAACGCAATATTTCAGTAATCAGCATTGTAATCGATGCTCCCAATGATATTATTAGTGCTCTATCAGGAAAGTTAGGAATGATTCCCCAGGTCAATATTAAGACAGTGTACTCTAAGCTGTCTTCAATAGCAGATAAATAAGGAACATAATGACAGCCTATTTTCCTCGATAGTTGACAGAGGGGGATTTTTGCAAATAGAAAGTAATAAATCATCAATCATAAGGAGTCTTAATAATGTATAATTGCAAATCGAAAATTGCTACTGAGTTTATTGACGACCAAGAAATTCTAGAGACACTTGCCTTTGCGCAAAAAAACAGAAATAATCGTGAACTCATCGCCAACATTTTAGAACGGGCCAAGGATTGTAAGGGTCTGACCCATCGTGAAGCAGCAGTTCTGCTTGATTGTGATTTAGAAGATCAGAATGAGAAAATGATGTCGTTGGCAAAAGAAATCAAGCAAAAACTGTATGGAAACCGGATTGTCATGTTTGCTCCGTTATATCTTTCTAACTACTGTGTGAACGGATGTGTTTACTGTCCCTATCACCACAAAAACAAGAACATTTCCCGCAAAAAGCTTTCACAGGAGGATATTGCGCGTGAGGTAACTGCTTTACAAGACATGGGGCATAAACGCCTAGCGTTAGAAACAGGCGAAGATCCTATTAATAATCCCATCGAATATGTATTGGAAAGTATTAAAACTATTTATGGTATAAAGCATAAAAACGGCGCCATTCGTCGTGTTAATGTCAATATTGCGGCGACTACTGTGGAAAACTATCGCAAGCTAAAGGACGCAGGGATTGGAACTTATATTCTTTTTCAAGAGACCTATAACAAAAAAGCCTATGAAGAGCTGCATCCAACCGGACCAAAAAGTGACTATGCTTACCATACCGAAGCTATGGATCGTGCCATGGAAGGTGGAATTGACGATGTTGGCATAGGCGTTTTGTTCGGCTTGAATATGTATCGCTATGATTTTGTTGGTTTGCTTATGCATGCTGAACATTTGGAGGCGGCCATGGGAGTCGGTCCGCACACTATAAGTGTTCCGCGGATTCGTCCTGCTGATGACATTAACCCAAATGATTTTAGCAATGCTATTTCTGATGATACATTTGCCAAAATTGTCACAGTGCTTCGGATGGCTGTACCTTACACTGGAATGATTGTTTCTACCCGCGAATCACAAAGAACTCGTGAACGTGTGCTTCAATTAGGCATATCTCAAATCAGTGGTGGTTCGAGTACGAGTGTTGGTGGTTATGTTGAACCCGAAGCGGAAGATGATAACTCGGCACAGTTTGATGTAAATGATAAGCGCACTCTTGACGAAATTGTCAATTGGTTGCTAAGTATGGGTTATATTCCAAGCTTCTGTACGGCTTGCTATCGAGAAGGACGAACTGGCGACCGGTTTATGAGTTTAGTGAAATCCGGGCAAATTGCAAACTGCTGTCAGCCCAATGCCCTTATGACGCTTAAGGAATACTTAGAGGACTATGCTTCTGCAGATACAAAAGCCAAGGGTGAAGTGGTAATTGCCAATGAAATTCCTCGCATTACAAATGAAAAAGTTCGTGCCATTGCTATGGAGCATTTGGCTGAGCTGACAGATGGAAAGCGAGACTTCCGCTTCTAAAAAAAAACATCCGCGTCAAACGATATTAAGAATGGTTGCATAGTTGGTGAAGACCGAGTTTTGATAAGGGGTGCTATTGTAATGAAAATTGCAATTAATTCAAAGCTTTGTTTAAAAAAAAGATTTGTTAAAGCAAAATGTACTGTCTGTATTGATATATGCCCGGCTAAATCCATTAATGAGAAGCTAGAGATAGATAACAATTGTATTAATTGCGGCCTATGCCTTTCTAATTGTCCGTTTGAGGCAATTACAGGAGTTAATTACCCAGCAAAATCCATACAGCAGCTGATTGCTAAGGAAGAGCCAATAAAATTAATATGTCAAAAGTGTCAGTCTGATAGTATGTGGCCTTGTTTGGGTTTTCTAGATCCGACCCTATTATTAGCGTTTGTATTTTCTAATAAGGATAGCAATAGAGAAGTTATAATTTATCAAGAGGACTGTAGGACGTGCAACGATAATATTGCTCAATATCTCACATGGATAGTAAAAGAGGCGAACCAGCTTTTGAGCCCTGATAAGAAGCGAATTGTGAATTCTAAGAAAAGGTTTAGTGGAGTGGCTCCGGAAGGGAATTCACGCCGTCAATTTTTTGCCCAGCTCTGGGGAACTTCCGTATCAACAGTGCAGAATCTTGTGTTTCCATCTTCAGAAGATGTTCATCCAATCCCACGCCGAAACTTGTTTATGTCGTATGGCGGCACACAAAGGATTTCGAGTTCAATCTGTAATCAAACCACATTTAAGACGCTTGTCGTAGGGGAGAATTGCAATGCCTGTGGGGTATGCTCAAAGCTATGCGGAACAGGTGCCATTTCTAGCGTTGCTGAAAAAAGGGGCCTTGAAATTAGGCATAAACCGGCCCTGTGTAATAGTTGCTATGTTTGCGTCTCTCAATGTCCTCAAGGTGCTATATCTTTACGTCCGGCAAATTCATTAAAAGAGGATACCGTAGGGCGAGTAAAGATGCCAGTCTGTACAGTTTGTGGAAAGGTATATCAGCCCCTAGGTAACACACGTGTTTGCCTCGATTGTATGCAGAAAACTAAAATCCTTTCTTTCTAAAAATGCAGTCATTTTTTATAAATGACTGCGTTTTCTATTTAAAGGTATAACCCTAACTTGAAAAAGGAAATTAATATACATTTTAAGTTAGATTAGTAGTGATGTCAGATAAGAAATAACGATCTTTAAGATTAGTATTTCTTATCTGAAAAGTCTGTAAATTTATCATGGTTTGGCAGGAAGTTATCCAATCATAGGGAATAATCTCAGAATATGGAATTGCAGTGGCATAGGGAGGTCCCGAGCTTTGGCCAAGGCACTAATAGTCGGATTTGGTAATCTTCTTATGGGCGATGATGGAGCTGGCATACACTTGATTCGAAAATTGGCAAAACAACCATTGCCGGCACAGGTGGAGTTACTAGACGGTGGAGTTAATTCTTTTGCAGCGTTAACTGAATTACGATATGCTGCCCAAGGTATTTTTATTGATACCATGATAGGAGGGGGAGTGCCTGGTGATATTTATCGGCTGACTGATGGTCATCTTGATAACCAGTCGTGCAGCAACGCCCTATCCGTCCATGAATTCTCACTCATTGATTCCCTGCGGTTATTCAAGCAGATGGGTGAAGTGCCATCATTTATTATCTACGGGATTGAACCGGCGACAATCGAATTAGGGATGGAGCTTTCACCACAGGTCACTTTGGCTGTTGACAAGGTCATAGCTAAGATTATGGAGGATCTTAATTCAATTATGTAAAGGAGGTAGTGCTGGAGTGTGGAAAAAAAGTTTTTCCCGTAGGATGTTTCTCAAATCTACAGCGGCAACCGTGGTAGCTGCCAGTAGCGGTGATGCTTTTTCATTTGGTAATTGGCTGAAAAAGGTGGAAGCGGCCGAGGTCAGAACTGTACCGTCCATATGCGGAGCTTGTTCCAGTATGTGCGGGATGTGGGTTCACGTAAAGAATGGACGGATTTGGAAGGTTACCGGTCAAAAGGATCATCCTGCCAGTAAGGGTAAGCTATGTGCCCGAGGTCAGGCAAGCGTGTTCTGGGCCTACAACAAAGATCGGATCACCCACCCTATGCGGCGAACTAAAGATAATTGGTTTGAGCCGATTACATGGGATGAAGCTTATACGGAAATTAGCACAAAATTAAAGAAAGTACTGGATACCCACGGGCCACAGACGGTCTTTTATAGTCAAAATGCGAAACCAACCAGTAAGTTCTATATGAAACGCTTTATGGACGCAATCGGTTCCCCTACCATCCAGAGCCATCACTCTATCTGCAGTACCGCGCGGGACGTAGCGTACAAACAGACAACAGGCTCCATGGCTACAGCAGACATCGGCAAAACAAAATATATATTGTTTTTGGGACGAAGTTATGCTGATGGCATTTCCCCGTCAGGTGTCGGCAATTTAGCAGCTACCCGTGAAAAAGGAACCAAGGTCATAATAGTAGACCCAAGGCATAATACGTCGTGTCTTTTCGCTGACGAATGGGTCCCTATTCGTCCGGGCACAGATTTAGCCCTGCTGCTTGCTATTGCCAATGTGATAATTAAAGAAGACCTTTATGATAAACAATTCATTGATGAGTATACTGTTGGATTCGAGGAGTTTAATAAAGCTGTTCAAGAGTATACTCCCGAATGGGCGGAGAAAATGACAACCATTCCGGCCGAGACAATCTATGCCATTGCGAGGGGGTTGGGGAAAAATCGTCCGAAGAGCTGCATCGAACAAGGCTATAAAGCCCCTAATGGTGCGAACTATGCTAACGGCACGCAGACTTTCCGTGCTTTGGCCTGTGTCAATGCCCTGCTGGGCAATTACGGCAAAGACGGAGGCATGAAATTTCCGTCAGGACCTAAAGTAGGATCGCTTGACAGTAAAATTTATCCGTCGCCGCCAAAACCAAAGGTTCCGCGCTGTGACGGCGTCGGCATAAAGGGAGAATATCCGCTTTGTCAGGCAAGTCAGGGCATTCCGCACATGATGCCAAAGCAAGCACTTGACGGCAAAGCGAAGGTCGGATTCTTCTATAGTTTCAATCCTGTACGCAATTCCCCCGATCCTGAATTTATGGTTAAAGGCTACCGCGCTTTGGACTTGATGGTAGTATGTGATATTCAATGGTCTGAGACAGCTATGGCTGCTCATTACGTATTACCGGAGTGCAGTTTTCTCGAGCGTGAGGATTTGCCGAATCCAATATCCGGGGGAACTCCCGGTATTACAATGCGCTGTCAGGCGATAGACGTAATTCATTCTGAAACCAAGCCGCTTGAAGAAATAGTTTGCGGCTTAGCCCAGGCGATGGGATATGAAAAGTATTTTAACTTCACTCGCGAAGAGGTCAGCGCCGCTATGCTCAAACCTACCGGCGTAGCTCTTGGAGATTTGCGGGAAAAGGGTACCGTAATGTTTAAAGCCAGTCCCAAACCGCTGTCTTTCGATACGAAATCTAAAAAGGTCGAGTTTTATTGCCAAGCATTTGCTGATAATGGCTTCTCACCCGTACCGGTATGGGAACCGCCAATATCTAAAGCCGACAAGAATACGTTTGTGCTAATTCACGGAAAACAGGGAATCATGTCCCATACGGCTACCGGCAATATTCCGAAGCTGATGTCAATTGCCAAAAAATATAACATGGAGAGGCTATGGATTAATAGCAAACGCGCCAAGCAATTGGGCATTAAAGACGGGGATCTTGTTGAAATTTCTTCGCCGCAGGCAACACGCCGGATCAGGGTGAAGGTCACTGAACGAGTTCATCCCGAAGCAGCCTTCTTACCGGGCGGTTATGGCAATATATCACCGCTACTTAAAACTGCCTATGGCTTTGGGGTGAATCCCAATGATTTTACGCCTCACCGGGTTGAACCTATCAGCGGACACGCCATGATGATGGAAGTCCTGATTAATATCCGGAAGGTGGTTAAATAATTATGCCGAGATATGCGCTCTTAGTTGATGTTTCTAAATGCATAGGCTGTTTTGCCTGTCTTGTCGCTTGCCAAAACCAAAATGAGCTCCCGGACGACAGCAGCTATATTCGCTTTGAAGACAAAGAAAGCGGTCAGTTTCCTAAGGTAAAATATGCTATAGCTCCGCTGCAATGTATGCATTGTGCTGAGGCACCATGCGTGCCCGTTTGTCCTACCGGGGCATCTGCTAAAGATTCAAGCATGGGGCTAACTTTGGTCGACAAAGAAAAATGTATGGGCTGCCGTCGCTGCGTAGCTGCATGTCCTTACAATGTGCGCGTTTACTTACAGGACGCAGGAATTGCGCAGGGATGTAATCTCTGTCTGCCCTTACTCGAAGCAGGGCAGGAGCCGGCCTGCGTTGCAACATGTCTGACCAAGGCCCGGCTTTTTGGCGATCTTGACAACCCTAAAGGTGATTTTGCCAAGCTGTTAGCGCAGGCAAAACCATTGCGCCCCGATCTAAACACAAAACCGACAACGCTGTATGTACTTGAGGCGAAGGGGGAACTAAGATGAGAAACATGGATCGTCGCGAATTTCTTCGTCTTTGTGGAGCGACCGGTGCCGCATTTTGTTTGGCAGATGTCTTAAAACCCGAAATTATAGAAGCTTTTGCTGGTCCGGAATCTGGGAAGCCGCCAATAATTTGGCTGCAGGGAGGATCTTGCAGCGGTTGTTCAATTTCCTTGCTGAATTCAGTATCTCCGGATATAGCGGAAGTTTTGACCAATATAATTAGTCTGGAATTTCATCAGACGATCATGTCAGCGTCTGGCGATCAGGCGATAAATGCTTTGCAGATAGTGCGTAGTAAATACCGGGGACAATATGTACTGATAGTGGAAGGGACAGTTCCTATTGGAGCAAATGGCAGATATGCTACTCTTGGGGAAAAAGGGGAAAAGCCAATTACCCTTACCAAGTGGGTGAAGGAGATGGCTTCCGATGCGAAGGCTGTTCTGGCAGTAGGAAGTTGTGCCTCCTTCGGTGGCATACCCGCAGGCTCGCCTAACCCTACGGAGAGTATGCCGGTAAGTAAGGTTATTAATAGAAAAGACATAATTAATATTCCCGGTTGTCCATCCCATCCAGATTGGATATTGGGTACTGTCACTCATCTGTTTAAGTATGGTATGCCGGATTTGGATAGACACGGACGTCCTAAAATGTTTTTCGAACGCTGCATTCATGATCTATGTGAGCGTCGGCCCGCGTTTGATCAAGGGATATTTGCAACCCGTCTGTCCGAAAAAGGTTGTCTTTACAAACTCGGATGTAAAGGACCAATGGCTTTTGCCGATTGCCCGACGCGGTTATTTAATAACGGAGTTAACTGGTGTGTAGGCGCCAATTCCCCTTGTCTGGCTTGTGTCCAGCCGGAATTTCCGGATGGGACGGAACCGTTTTTCGTAAAGATGGCTGAATACGGCCCAGCGGGCACGACAGCTCCGCAGCCCCAGGTTGTTAAACTGATAGGGGGGAATGAATAATGAGGCGAATCGTTATTGACCCCGTCACCCGTCTAGAAGGCCATCTCAAGGTGATGGTTGAGGTTGATGCGGGTAAAATTATAAAAGCAGAGGTAGCAGGTACACTATTTCGCGGCTTCGAAAAGGTGCTTGCCGGACGCGATCCGCGCGACGCTGTATTCTTAACCCAGCGAATCTGTGGGGTTTGTCCTGCCGATCATGCGACTGCAGCCGCGTTAGCCCTGGATGGTGCTTGTCAGGTGGAGGTGCCAGAGAATGGCAGGCTGCTACGTAATTTGATGCTGGGTGGAAACTACCTGCAGTCACATATTACTCATTTTTATCATCTGTCACTTCCAGATTATGTCCAATTACCTGAGATCGCCCCGTTCAGCCCGCATTATACTGGTGATTTTCGCTTTAATAAAGAGGCGAATGAGAAGCTGGCCAGCCATTATTTTCAGGCATTGGTTATACGCCGGAAATGCCATGAGCTGGTAGCGCAATTTGGTGGAAAAATGCCGCACTTGGCTTCCATTATCGCGGGAGGGACTTCGCAGAATGCAACAGCCGAGCGGATTAAAGCCGCCCGGCCGTTACTCAAGGAAATAAGCACATTTATTAATACAATATATGAAGAAGATGTCCGTACGCTAGCAGCGGCTTACCAGGATTATTTCCATATGGGAAAAGGAGCAGGAAATTTGCTGACGTATGGTGCATTCCCGCTCGACCCAAGGGGTCATAAAAGTTTGTTTGCTCGCGGGATTTATTCAGAAGGACAATTCCATGATTTAGATCCGACAAAAATCACGGAGGATGTTTCTCATTCATGGTATCATGCTAAGTCTAGTGGACATCCGTCTGAAATCAGTACACAGGCAGACGCGGATAAACAAGGAGCCTACAGTTGGGTCAAGGCACCACGATATAACAGTGCCGTCTTTGAAGTAGGACCATTAGCGCGGATGTGGATGAATGGTATGTATCAGAGTGGCATTTCCGCGATGGATCGAATCGTGGCCAGAATGTTGGAAGCAAAGCTCATGGTCGGTGCTGTAGAGCGTTGGTTAGATGAACTTGACCCGGCCGGAGAATGTGAAGCAGTAGTGGAGATCCCATATGAAGCAGAAGGCGTTGGATTAACCGAGGCAGCTCGTGGCGCGCTCGGGCATTGGGTCAAAATACGCGGTGGACGGATTGAACGGTATGAAGCTGTTGTTCCTACTACGTGGAATGCATCCCCGTTGGATGGTTCAGGACAGCATGGACCTCTCGAAGCAGCCCTCATTGGTCTGGAAGTTCCAGACGCAGATAATCCGCTGCCGATAGTTCGGGTTATCCACTCCTTCGATCCATGTCTTGCTTGTGCAGTACACATGATTATACCTAATCGGTCAATGACTGAGTTTAAAATTTAATCTCGTTTTTTCAGCGGCGCAGTTCCAAAGAGAGGAATTGCGCCGTTAGTTTAATAATCTGACGGTAATAGTCGGGAATGTTCTGCTTTTCGGCAGCTTCTGCCAATTCGTCTAACCAGTTTAAATGTTCCTTTATGAATATCAGATATTTCTCTGTTTCCTGCTGTTCAAGCAGGAAAGCGGCAAATTCAAGTTCTAGACAGATATGGTCCGGCATTGAATGATACTCGGGCGGAATTGTGATGCCGTAAGAATCATATAACGTTTTTATATGTAGTGCGTGATCGCTCATTAACAGGCCTTTTTCTCTGGCAAAGGAGAGTTCAGCGGTTGTATCATGGGTCCATTGCCGATAAATCGATTCTACTGGGACAATCCGCGAGTCGATAGGAAAGATAAAGCTCTGGCGATAGGCAGCAGCTACAGTTGCCAGGTCATTGGCTATTGTCGGCCAATCATCGTATAGCGTGGAAGACAGATCGTACTCTAATTTGCAGAAGGCTTGGGTTAAAAATTCGATGATAGTAGGCTGCTCTGCAATAAATTGCGCGGTAGGCTGTTTATAAGCCTCGGATAACAGTAGATAGACTTCAGAACGCAGCGTGTTGTGGTGGTTCATTCAGTTCTCTCCTTTTATGAATTCTACCATTATTGTACCATTATTTGCATTTTGCTTGTTAACTTTATTATTTGCACCGTGTGCGGCTGATTGAAGCTGATAGAGTTTATGCTTTTGGTGGTAAATAGTAGCCTTGTTACATAATGATACTGTTCGCTTAAGCATCGTCAACAGAATCTATGATCTTGGTATTTGATATGAATCGCGTTAGGATGAAATTTTTCAATATAGGGGAAATAATTCGGTATATAGAATATTAATTATATGTTGCTTTGCAAGGAAAGAATTAGCATAATTTAACTATATAGTAAATATATAGTTAAATATATAAACCTTATGAGGAGTGTCGTATTGTGCGTAGATTAATCTATTTAGTAATTGTCATTAATTTTTTACTGATTTGCATGCCTGGAAAGTCATATGCGGCCGACTCAAAGCTTGAAATGGAGTGGGACTATTTGACCCACACACAATTCGACGATCGCAATATTGATACTGTATCACTTCATATACTTGAGAATATTTCAAAAAAAAATAGTTGGTCTATATATAGAGGCATTACAATCACTCGGCCGACTGGGCACATAATAAAGGATCAACAGACTAAAGATAGTTCCGCAGTCGGCATTGGGCCTGCTTATATGATTCGCAATGAAAAAGGCCTTTCTGGCAAGTTGTCAGCAGCATTAGATATGAGTGGTGGGCTTATTTTATATGACAAAAGGTTCCCGGCGGGAGGAGAATATTATAATTTTATGTGGCGAATCGGGCCTCAATTAATTTATAAAGCCAATGAGAATTCTTCTGTGAATATCGGGTATATGTTCATGCATGTTTCTAATGGTCTTAGCACTAATAATCCTGGATATAACGGCCGTGGATTTACGGTGGGTTTTGTGACGAAATATTAAATCGGGAAAATTCTAAGTGGAATAAATAAGAAAAGGGCCATTTTAAATAGGTCAGAGCATATTTATTCCGGAACGCTGGGCGGCGGCCAGGGCTGGTGTGACGACGTTTGGGAAAAACAATTTCGCTTATGCTGAGGGAATAGGGTCTTTTATTATGCTAAGTTCTATTGTGATCGATGCCGAGCTCGAATATGATAAGCCGACTGTTGACGTAAAGTGTCCAGAAGGATGCACAGCCTGCATGAAAGCATGTCCTACACAAGCGATTTATGAGCCGCAAAAGTTGAATCCAAGGCGCTGTATTGCTTTTAATGCATGGTTTACTCAGGATGGTAAGCCTGCCGGACTCACTAGCCATATTCCGCCTGAGATCAGAGAAAAAATGGGTACTAGGGTTCATGGATGCGATGTGTGCCAAGAGGTATGCCCCCGTAATCAAGCGAAATTAAAAGCGCTGCGGCCAGCTGATGAGTTTTTAGTTAAAATATCGCATGATTTTAGTCTTTCACAGATGCTTAACATGACGGATGAATTTTATGAGACAAGAGTACAGCCACTGATGTACAACTATATAAAAGAACGGAAATATTTCCAGCGAAATGCTGCATGGGCCTTAGGTAAAATCAGTGGCCGGTCAGCTAAACAAATACTAAAGGCAAGTGGCAACCGGGAAACATCTGAAACTGTGAAAAAAGAGATTCAAGCGGCTCTTGGGGCAATACAGTAAGCAGACGTCCGCCACTTACCGACATTCATATAGTTGTTTTGAAAAAATGTTATCGTCAAATAGTAGCTAAAATTAGTAGTTAGTTGCGAATATGTGTTACAATAACATTGTACAAGCATGATAGTAGGCTTGTTACATAATGAGACTGTTCGATTGAGACAGTAGAAAAAAAGTGACGAGGAGTGTAAATTATGTGTGATGAACAAGAGTTTGAAAATGCTGATGACGACATCTCGGTGCTATTTACGGATGACGTAGAACTCCTTGGGGACCGTTTGATGGACATTGTTATTGCAATTGGCTTGCCGGAAGAACAGACCAACGCAGTTTTGAGGTTGATTAATGATGCAGTTGAAGATCATCATCAAAACATTCTCGACACCTTTGAGGACACTGTTATCGATAACGAAGACGAAGCAGAGAACGAATAGTTTTTCTTAAAAGCCGCGAATTTCGCGGCTTTTTTAACTGGATAATATGATTAAGACGAGATAGGGAGAGAATATGCAAACAACTGATGTGGAAACACTAAACGATATAATAAACATATTAGAAGAAAAAGGAAATATGGTATATGGATTTGCTTATGTAGGTGATATTGTTCCTGATAAGTTTAGACATCTTCCATATGCAATAACAATTGGAATACCTCTTTCACCACCGATTGTTAATAATATCATAGCTGGACCTAACCAAGCTTATTATGACGAATATCTAAGTGTAAATGATAGACTTGATCTGATAACCGAGCAACTGAAAACGCAAATAGCGGAGAGGGGATATCTCGCTTATGCCATACCCTCTTCAAAACGAACTGATTTTGTCAACATCAGCGGTGAATTTCCTCATAAAGCGGCTGCTGTAAGGGGCGGGTTAGGATGGATAGGGAAAAGCTCTCTTTTAATAACGAGAAAATATGGCCCGCGAATTAGGTTGTCAACCGTGCTTACTGATTTTCGACTTCAAGTAAATGATGTACTTGAGAAAAATTATTGTGGCAAGTGTAAAAAATGTGTTGATGAATGTCCAGCAAGTGCTATTGTTGGAAATCATTGGAGCGAGGGGCTGCCAAGAGAATCTTTGATTAATGTTCAAAGCTGCGACGTATGGAAAATAAATAATTACCCGCAATTTAATGGCCATGTATGTGGAATTTGTGTTGCGGCTTGTCCTCATGGAAGTAACAAACAATATAATATTTAGTGCCATGTCTATTGACTTGCAATTAAAAACAGGGGGAAATATGGAGATTAAGCACCCTGAATGGCTACAGATTAAAAAAGAGAACTTAAAAATATACGGTTACAATCAAGAGTGGTATAAGACTTCTTACCAGAGAACTAGAGGCTGTGGGCCAACAGCAGCTGCCATGCTTCTTTCATATTTGAATAAACGTGAGGTAGAACCTCTGCCATATAAAAGTAATAATGTTTTTTCCATAACGGAAGTACTTGAGAATGTATGGAGCTTTGTAACTCCGGGATTTTTGTTGGGACTTAACAGTACGAAAAAATTTTGCAAAGGCGTAAAGGAGCTTTTGCAAAACTATGGATTAAACTGGCGGTGTCATAGACTGAGTATTACTGCATACAAGTTCAAACGGGAATCGCTTTCTCAAGTGGTAGAGTTTATAGAGAATGGTATAGCTGCGGATTGTCCCATCGCATTTTTGAACTTGCACAAAGGTCAAGTGACAGTCATGGAGAGCTGGCACTGGATTGTGCTCATATCATTATTTTATGATGCAAGCGAAAAACGTTATATGGTCACCTGCTATGATGGAGGCCGCTCAATTACATTCGATTTAGGTCTTTGGCTGGAAACTACCATACTTGGAGGCGGATTTGTCTATATAACAGTGCCAATGGTGCAGGAATAAATTTCTAGATCTGTCACTCTAGCAGATTATGAGTTGGCGCGTCATATAAAGTCCTCTTGATTAGAAATATAAGGCCAGCATCGGCTTTGCGGATGCATGGCCTTATTTCTATTTATCTATCCATTAATGAGTGGCACAAGAAATGCATGGATCAAAAGAACGAATGATTCGACCAGGGATAACATACCTAAGATCGGGCGAATACATATGGGTACCAACTAGGGCCATTTCTACAGGACCACGATTACCGGAATCGTCCTTTGGAGAAAAGTTCCACCCAGTGGGTGTTATAATATCATATCTTGCTACTTCTTCATCCTGTATAAGCGCGCTATGCAGTAAAGGACCACGCATGGCATCAGTGACTGCGATAGTCTGGCTTGTAACTATCTGCTTCTTCTGCATTATTGGAGGTGTGCCAGGTTGCAACTTCTTTAGCCATTCTTCCATTAGTTCTGTTAGCATGAGAGTTTCAATTGATCGAGCAACTATTCGATCCATAGTTGATGTACCGCCTGTATAGTAACCGTTTATTACCATACGAGCAAGTGGACCGCCTTCGAAGTGCTTACCTTGGTACAATACTGCTTTTGTCCAGGTATACGCACCGTGCTTATAAGGAGCTGGTTCTGCTTCATTCATCCATTTGGTACGTTGGAACCAGGCATGAGAAATATCTTCTTGTATGAGATCTAGCCTTGGCTGCGTCAATTGGTTATCTTCTAAGACCCCGCTTTTCCATAAAGGATTGTTGTTTTTCTCTCCAAAACGGAATAAGCCAAAAGACAGGAAGCGCCCCGCTGTTTTACCAATATGGAAATAGTCATCATAACAGCTAGCTATTAACTCTGTATCTGGCATCAGACAACGTTGCGCAAAATCACGGATATCTCGCAATAGGGCAAGAGCTTGAGTGATCTTATCAGCCGTGGGCGCGACAGCTACGCCGCCGTGAACAAAACTATGCTGATGTGGAGCTTTTCCACCAAATAGAGCTAGGATTTGGTGGCTTTGTTCTGTAACTTTCACAGCTCTGATATAATTTCCAGCTAGGCGATGGTTTTGCTCTTCATCTAAGCGACAATCAAGACAGTTTTGTTGCAAAAATGGAGGCTGTTCAGGCATTATAACGTAGTCGGGCAGTTCGAAGAAATAGAAATGCCGAATATGGTTCTGCAGGAAATCAGCCGCGAGCATAATATTTCGGAGGTACTGGGCGTTTTCCTCAATGTCGTTATCATAGATTTTATCGAGTAGGTAGCTAGCAACTGCTCCGTGTACGGTTGAACATATGCCGCAAATGCGCTGCGTTAGATAGACCGCGTCTGTTATATGGCGATTGCGCATTATATATTCATAGCCCCTAAACATAGTACAGCAGGCATCTGCTTCACTAATATATGTATTATCCATTGTAAGTTCCACCGATAGTAAGCCACTTAATCGGGTTACTGGACTAAATAGTAGTTTGTGCTGGCTCATGCTTTTCTCCTTTCTCTTTATCCGATGCCTTCTGGGAATCCACTTGCTTACCTTTACTCTTCTCAGGCAACGGCTTGAAAAAAGGTGTTGAAGCATCTGGAAAGTCTTGGTTAGTGCAACCTATGCAGGGCGTATTAACTTTTACAGGCCAGCTAACATGATTAATCCACTGACGATATGGGCAGTCCGATCCAGTCCTTGGACCGACACACCCCTGCGAAAACATGCACTCCATATCGCCTAGATTCTTAGCTAGGTCATCTTTATCAAAATAGGAACGCCGTTGGCAATGTCGATGAACTGTATTACCATAAAATAGCTTAGGCCTGCCTAAGTTATCAAGTTCCGGCTTCCCATACATGATTAGGTGGCCGAGAGTTCCGACAAACCAATCGGGATTAACGGGACAACCACTTACGTTAATCACTTCGCGGTTAAGTACGCTGCTTACACCTACTGAACCTGTTGTATTTGGAGCTGCTGATGAAGCACCTCCGAAACTAGCGCAAGTTCCAACTGCAACTACATACTGTGCCATTCCACCAAGGTAAGTAACAGCATCAAGCGCAGTAATATCTCCATTTTTAGTCCGTGCTATAACGTTATATATACCGTTGTCTTTGGTAGGAATGGCGCCTTCTACAACGAGTACATACTGTCCCTGAAATTCTTTCGCTGACTCAAAGAGCAGGTTTAGGGCATCAGTTCCTTGTGCTGCCATAAAGGTATTACTGTATAAAAGATCGATCATATCGGTAAATACTTGGTGTAGGTAGGGGTACGTCGTATTCATGAACGCAATATTGTTGTCGCCGCTGTCACTGGTTTCTAGCCATATCACAGGAAGTTTCCTTTTGCTTGGTTGGTCTATAAATTTATGGATACCTGGTAAGATTTTCGCGGATAGACTATAATCGTTTCCAAGTCGATATTGGTCGCATAATTGAAGAAAATCGTTATATTCCATAGAACCCCTCAATTCTTGTTTTTTATCAGGATATGCCAAGTTGCTGTATTCGAGTACGTATTTGGTCAATAAAATTGGCCTGCCTATTGGCAGACCAAGTAGCTTAGCTTAATCGCAGCCGCAGCTACAGCAGTTTTTTGAGTAAAGGAAATTCCACTTACCAGAATGCTTAATCTCGTCTGTTATAATCTCAAACAGCATATCCCTATGTCTTTGAGAGCAGAGCCCAAACATTATTTTTCGATAGAGCTCCACAGCACCAAGTTCGCCAAAGATGGCCTTTTGGATTGCTGCGCAGTAGTTTTCAGGCTCTTCAAAATCCTGTTTCTGTTCCGGCGTAGGCTGTTCACATGTTATCTCCTGATAAATTATACGAAACATCTTAAAATGCTTAATTTCGTCATCTCTAATCGACTTAATAATTTCCCTCTGCTCACAATCTGGCGCAATTGTTAGTAAGTATTGATAAAAAGCTCGATCGCTAGCTTCGTCACCCAGAGCTTCGAGGATAAGGCAGAGAGAGCGATTAAGCATTTTAGGATCACAACATTCGTTTTCTTCGTAAAGCCACATTATACATACCTCCCGCTAAATGAATATGCTTTTTAATACATTTTATGTACTGCTTTACAGAATGTGATTAAAAGTCTGCGTATAGGGAAGTAACGAACCATATATATGAGAAAGTGGCTGTATCAAAAAGTGATTTTGCAGCTGAATACCTAAATCGTCTTACACTTGATGATTTAGGTATAAAGAGCGATTTTATCACTAAAATTAATGCTTCTGATTCAAAAGGTAATGGATGTTAAAGATAACAACACATTAGTTTTATCCGGTGGTGGGGTGTTTTTGAACTTATAAGGGAAATGTGAACAATCATATAATACTAGTTGTGGCTTGTGGCGTAAAATGGGAGTGCAAAGATCTGCGCCCGTATCTAGTGCAGGAAAATGCTGTTCTATAGAGAATATATTAAACTTAATATATGGTTCACCAAATTTTATATTGAGCAAACTTATCGAAAGATAAGGACGCAAAGCCATGGATCTAAGGACGCGCTGTCTATGATTGCCAGGCTGCTGATTAGTGTAGAGGATAATTATCTTAGGCAGGCAGCAGCTTGCCTTTTTGATTTATACTAATCTTTTAAGGAGATATTATGCAAAAAGTATCTATTAAGAATTTAAAGCAAGGAATGACTACCTATAATCGGCTGTGTGCAGCTGACGGACGTATATTGTTAGGAAGTCAAATCTCATTGACTGAACGTTATATTGAAAGAATGCAAAAAATGGGTGTTTTTTGTTTAACTATAACTAATTCGATTATCGAACGCATCGGATTGGTGTATGAAGAGACTCTGCCGGAAGAGAAGAAATCTGAAGTAACTAGATTGTTAAAGGACTCATTCGACGAGGCTAAAAAAGGCAAGCTTATTGATGTGTACTGTATATCCGCCTTGGCTAAAATGATAGAAGAAACGATAAGAAAGAATCAAATTATCAGGATGGATAATATAACTACAAGTGAGGACTATGTTTATACTCACTGTGTAAATGTAGCAGTACTTGCAGCTGTGATCGCCAGTGACATGGACTATAACGCAATGAAAATGCATGAACTTGTTATGGGTGCGTTGCTTCATGATATTGGAAGAATTTTAGAGGATGAAAATGCTAATGAACTGGAACACCCTCAAAAGGGTTTTGACTATGCACGAAAGATACGTGGATATTCGGTTGTTTCAGGTCATATTATTTTGGAGCATCATGAGAAGTTCGATGGGACTGGTTATCCACGCGGGCTACGAGCAAATCAAATTCATGAATATGCAAGAATTACGGCAATAGCTGATGCTTATGATACTATGGTTTCGGGTCAGCAGAAAAAGGAATTGCTTTTACCTCATCAGGCATATGAAGGGATAATGGCAATGAGTGGAACTTACTTGGATAGAGAGCTTGCTAATATATTTATGGCGAAAGCTCCGTTATATCCCATAGGAACGTTTGTTGTGCTTGACAGTGGTCATATTGGTGTAGTCACCGAAGCGCGGCCTAAACTTCAATCAAGACCGACAATAATGATTCTAACCGATTCAACCGGGGAATTGACTAATGAATGGTCAGAGATTAATCTTACCCAGGAATTGACAACATTTATTACGCGTATTATGTCGGAACAAGAAGTGATTGAATTAACCCAGAACTACGAGAGCAAGAGATAGCAGTACGGGGAAAATTGACATACTTTAAAAAATAAGATATAATGAATGACAGTCAGTCAGTTGGCTTGAGTTTAATGATTTAATTTTCAAAGAGAAAGTTGTGAAAAATTTGGATGATAAGAAAAGCTCCCTACTCCGTGCAGCCAAAGAAGTTTTTGCTGAAAAAGGCCTAGATAAAGCAACAATTTCTGAAATTGTGAAAAAAGCTGGCATGGCTCAAGGAACATTCTATTTATATTTTTCTTCCAAAAAAGCATTAATTCCCGCCATTGCTAATGACCTATTACAGACCATGTTATATGAAATAAAAAAAGAGCAAATGCATTCCAACGATATATGGGATACCTTTCATAAAATGATTTCTATAACCTTTCGTGTTACGAATTCCTATAAAGAAGTATTAGCTTTATGCTATTCTGGACTTGCTATTGACAATACCCTTAGTGAGTGGGAGCGCATCTATAATCCCTATTATTCTTGGTTGGCAGACCTTATTGCAACAGGTATTCAGCAAGGAGCCATTCGACAGGATGTGGAACCCATGGTTGCAGCCAGAATGGTAATTGGGTTAATTGAAACTTCCGCTGAACAAATGTACTTATTTAACAAGCTTGAAAAACCCTTTCCTGAGCAGCAAGAACAAGTATTTTCTTTCATTCATCATGCGTTAAAAAGGCAATGATTTTTCTGACAAATAATGACTGACGTTCATTCAGTGCGATAAAGTGAGACTTGATTATCGGATAAATTTAATTTTAAGGAGGGTTAACCATGGGCTGAATTTTAGTTTTAGTTGCTGCAGGCTTTGAAATTATGTGGGTATCTATGCTTAAGTATGCCGACTCATTCACCATGTGGGGATTAGTATTGATTTTGATTATAATAAGCTTTTTACTACTGATTAAGGCTTATAAGGTCATTCCTGTGGGGGTTGCTTACGCCGTATTTGTTGGTCTTGGAACAACAGGTACCTATGCCGTTGGTGTGGCTTTTCTTGGGGAATCTATTACTGTATGGCAAAGTATCTTTTTAGTTCTTTTACTAATAGGAATTATTGGTCTTAAGTTTACCACAAGGGAGGAATCAAAATAATGGCTTGGTTTTTTATTGTACTCGCAGGACTTGAGGAAGTCGTTAGTGTTATAGCTATGAAATATGTAGATGGATTAAAAAATAAAAAGCCAATTGTCGTAATGACTATTGGCTTTCTGGTTAGTTTTTATTTATTAGCCGAGGCGATGCAGGAAATTCCTGCTGGGATTGCTTACGCTACATGGTCTGGAATCGGAACCGTCGGTATTACACTAGTTGGTGTCATTCGTTTTAAAGAAAAAATCAATAGATTACAATTAACTTTTTTGAGTTTAATTTTCGTTGGTGTTATAGGACTGCAACTTTCCGTTTAATGTCGGATATCAAAAAATGTTATGAGCGATATGTAAAGGTAATTGTTTTCTTTAAATCAGGATGAAGACTGTTATGCGCCGGACATTCCTTCGCCGTTAGTTCGATGATCTTTTTCTCTTTAGCACTATAATTATTATGTGGCAGGGTGAATTCTGTAATTAACTCTACAATCCTACGTGGATTTGTACCCATAACTTTCTCCGTTTTTACTTCTGTACCATCAATGGTAAATCCATGGGTTTGAGCTGCAATACCCATAATGGTTAATACGCAGGCCCCATATGCAGTAGCCATAAGATCAGTAGGCGAGAAGGCTTCGCCTTTGCCGTGATTATCGAGTGGAGCATCTGTAATTAATTTACTCCCTGATTGTATATGTAGTGATTCAGTACGCAGTCCACCAAGATATTTTGTTTGTACAGTCGCCATTATAATCATCCCCTTATTTATATTTTAATAGGCTATTCTAGATGATTTCCACATTCGGTAGTGTTTTCCTTTAAGGGTATGTAGAAATACTATAAACGGACTAAGTATAGCAAAATATTTCCAATGATTGATTTAGCAGGAAAATAAGCCAGTATCTAGAATATTAATATTGGTTTACATAATAATTACGATGTTGTTAATAATATAGAAAATTCATACAAGGAGAGTCGTATTGTGCGTAGATTCATTTGCTTAGTAGTTGTCATTAACTTCTTGCTGATTTTCATGCCAGGAAGGTCGTATGCGGCCGATTCCAATTTTGAAGTGGATTGGGACTACTTACAGCCGTTTACCAGTAACCGTGATATTGATACAGTATCACTACACATACTTAAGAAAATTTCTGAAACAAAAAATAAATCTGTATATAGAGGTCTTACAATCACCCGGCCGTATGGATATATAGACTATACGCAACAGAACCAAGACAGTTCTGCAGTCGGCCTCGGGCCTGTTTATATGGTTCGCAGTGAAAAGGATCTTTCTGCTAAGCTGTCAGCAGCATTCGATATGAGCGGCGGATTTATCCTCTATGATAAAACATTTCCGGCTGGCGGAAGACATTTTAATTTTATGTGGCGGGTCGGCCCTAGATTTATTTATCAAATGAATGAAAACTCTTCAGTTAATATCGGGTATATGGTAATGCATGTTTCTAATGGTGGTATTGGAGGCCATAATCCTTCCTATAACTCCCACGGAGTTTCAATGGGTTTTACGACAAAATTTTAAATTGGTGAAAATTCTGCAGGATAAATCATTCTTGCAGAATTTTTAATATGGGGGTACTCTTGTAGAAGAAGAGCGGCTTGGTCATCGGATAAAAATAAAATTGCGGATTAGAAGTTATCTATTAATTGGAATTATGTTAGAATAGTGGATGAAATACAGGTATATGAAAAGAGGAAGAACATCAATGACAGCTTGGAATATATTTGAGATTATGGGAATAATGGCTTTTGCCGTTTCCGGTGCATTAACTGGAATACAAAAACGGTTGGATGTCTTTGGTGTATTAGTATTGGCCATAATAACGGCTATTGGTGGTGGAATAATGCGGGACGTTATTATTGGCAATACGCCGCCGTTAACATTTCGGGATCCTACTTTTTTTATTATTAGTTCAGTAGTCACTATTGTCGTTTTCTTTACTTACCGTTGGTTAGAGCAATATAAAAATACGATTCAAATATTTGATGCTATCGGGTTAGGGGCTTTTACGGGTACAAGTGCTAATCTGGCACTGCAACACAATTTGGATTCTGTATTTATTATAACTATGGTTGCTGTGATTACAGGAATTGGTGGAAGTGTTATCCGTGATGTGATTGTCAAGGAAATTCCTTATGTATTCCGTCAGGAAGTATATGCAATTACTTCTATCATAGGGGCAATGGTCTTTTATTACTCCCAGATCCATCTTGCCAATCATATTTCTTTATATATCTGTTTTGCGATTACGACCGGTTTGCGACTGTGCTGCATTAAATATGGCTGGAACTTTCCGATTATTGATAAAGATTTAAAAGGATGAATATAACTTATCACTTTGAATTTTCAAAAGATAATGGTTTGAGCTGCTCAATGGATAATCGAGCAGCTTTTTATTGTGGAGAATTAATCTTGCGTTTGAAAATAATACATATTATAATATTATAAAAATATAATATAATCTAGCTATTGGAGTAGCACAATCTGGCATCCTTCATATAATTTATCAGATAGTATGAGAGGGTTGTGATACGAGTTGATGGGGTTGTCAGGGTGAACTGTATACTTTTTGGGTTGAAGTTAATATTTGTAAATAGGTAACGATGAGGGTAAAAAAGGAGGTGTTTTTATGGTTGTATTTGAATGGGTAAATAACCAATTGCTCAAAATGGAATGGCTTCATAATTTAATTACTTTACTTGTGCAAAATGTTTTCGAATTAGATGTAAATAGTCAAGTGGGTGGGAGTGTTCACTTCTTTATCTATGATGTTATAAAGATATTTATCCTACTAGCTGTCTTAATATTTCTGATCTCATATATACAGAGCTTTTTTCCATCTGAGAGAACGAAAAAGATCTTAGGTAGATTTAAAGGTATTTCAGCAAACATATTGGCTGCATTACTCGGAACGGTTACACCATTTTGTTCTTGCTCATCTATTCCTTTATTTATAGGCTTTACAAATGCCGGGCTACCAATTGGTGTTACGTTTTCGTTTTTAATATCTTCACCACTTGTAGATATAGCATCAGTTGTATTGATTGCAAGTATTTTTAACTGGAAGATCGCAATAGCCTATGTGATTGTAGGCATTGTACTTGCAGTTATTGGTGGAACTATCATTAGTAAATTAAAGCTTGAAAAGTATGTGGAGCCTTTTGTATATAGTAATAAGATGCTTGAAATTGAGCAAGAAGAATTGACTACTTATGACAGAATAGCATTTGCAAGGGATCAAGTGTTAGATATCATAAAAAAAGTATGGTTGTATATTCTGATAGGTGTCGGCATAGGCGCTGCCATTCATAATTATATTCCAGAGTCTGTAATAAACGCTGTACTAGGCCAAGACAAATGGTATTCTGTCCTATTAGCAACTATTGTAGGTGTTCCGATGTATGCCGATATTTTTGGGACACTACCGATCGCTGAAGCTTTAGTTTTGAAAGGGGTAGGGCTTGGTACTGCGTTGTCCTTTATGATGGGTGTAACTGCGCTTTCGCTCCCGTCTATGATTATGCTAAATAAAGTTATTAAGATAAAGCTTTTAGTGATATTTGTAAGTATTGTTACTATAGGTATTATTATATGTGGCTACACATTTAATGCTTTTAGTTATCTTTTAATGTAGGCTGATAATAATTTAATTAGTCAATGCGTTAGGAGGATTTTGTTATGGCCGAAGATATTGTAATTAAGTTGACAGCAGAGTTGTTTAAAACATTGGGTCATCCTGTACGCATCAAAATTTTGCACATGCTTGCTGGTGGCGAGCGGTGTGTCTGTGAGATGATTGAAGAAACGGATGTTGAACAGTCTAATTTTTCGCAGCATCTTGGTCTTTTGAAGAAACAAGGCTTAATTGATTCACGGAAAGACGGTCAACGCGTTATCTACTGGATTGCTTATCCTTCGGTGACTGAATTGGTTAGAGCAGCCGAACAGACATTAAGCGAACAAATTAGTCACAGCCATAGTCTTCTAAAATTTTTAAAATAAGTGGAGGCATTAGTTTCTTAAGATGGCGGAGGGGAGTTCATTGAAGAGCTATTGCATAGGCTAGTCGATAGCAAATGAAGTATTATGAATTTGGGAGGTAATCAATATGAAAATTGAAATCTTAGGTATGGGCTGCCAGAAGTGCAACGCATTATACAACTTAGCAAAACAAGCGACTGAAGAACTCGGCATAGCTGCTGAATTTGTTAAAGTGGAAGATTTTAAAGAAATCATGAAGTACGGCGTCATGACTACACCGGCGTTGGTAGTCGATGGCAAAGTTAAAGTGGCTGGCAAGGTTCCTAGCAAAGAAGAAATTAAAGGAATGCTTAAGTAACAGAAAAGATGGACAGCGCCACACAAGTGCTGTCCATCTTTTTTTAATGGCTGCAACTATGTCCTTCATGATCATGGTCACAGGCGTTGTCAGTGTTGACGAGTTTGCCGCTCAAATAAAGAGAAACCAGGTTAGCAGGAGTGTCTGATGGGCTGCCACATAGTACTTTTACACCACGTTGCTGTAAAATGGTCTGAGCTGCTTCTCCCATGCCACCGACTAAAATATCGGTGCAGCCTTGGTCGGCAACCCACTTTGGAATGACGCCAGGTGCATGAGGCGGTGGAGTCAAGGTTTCTTGCTTGGTGATGTTGCCATTTTCTACTGTTATGAAGGCAAACTGCTCGCAGTGTCCAAAATGGGTTGAAAGTTTACCTTTGGCTAAGGGGATAGCGATCTTCATAGTTTTTTCAACACCTTTTTCTTTAATAGTAAGCTGATGAATCAGTTGATCAACAATTCCTTGCATTTTGTCTTTGGTATGACTCGTAAGGCTGTTTATTGGTTTGCCGTCATCGCCAGCACTGACTATACCTTGATCAATGGGCAGCTGACCGAGAAAAGGAATATTCCAGTCAGAAGCCATTTTCTTGCCACCACCGCTTTTGAAAATATCATGCTGTTCGCCGCATGATGGACAAATAAAACTGCTCATGTTTTCGATAATACCGATAATTGGCATATCCACTTTTTGGCAAAAGTGAATAGATTTACGTACGTCAGCCAGGGCGATTTCTTGCGGCGTTGTTACAATTACTGCCTGACAGCCAGTAACAGTTTGGGCTACAGTCAGTGGTTCGTCACCGGTTCCGGGAGGACTGTCGATGATTAGAAAATCTAGTTGGCCCCAATTTACATCAGACAAAAATTGACGGATAAGACTGATTTTTATGGGTCCGCGACAGATAATCGGATCGTCAGGCTGATTTAATAAGCCTTGAATCGAGACTGCTTTTAAATTATCGCTATATGGATAGGGCTGGATTTGGTTATCAATGATATTCAACTTAAGGCCGGTAACTCCTAAAAGACCAGTGACGCTTGGGCCGTGGACATCGACATCCAGTAGGCCTACTTTATAGCCTTGGTTACTTAGAAATACGGCTAAGTTTGTGGCGATGGTGCTTTTGCCGACACCGCCTTTGCCGCTCATGACGACAATTTTGTGATTAACTTGTTGTAAAAGCTGATTGATTTTTACAGTTTGCAAATCATACTCTTGATCAGTAGTAGTATTACAGGACATTTTTAAATCCATCTCCTTAGATTGTTTTAGTAGATATTATTTACCGTATCCCATTGCCCCCGGATTATCGATAGCAGATAGTTTGCCAGCTAGAAAGGCTGAAAGAACATCTTCTGCTGTGCTGTTTATATCGCCGAAGGAATACATAGCGATTTCTGCGGCCTGTAGTACTTTAAAGGCTTTAGGTCCGACGTGTCCGGTAATGAGTACTTTAGCTCCGGTTTTTGCCAGAGACTGACCTGCTTGGATGCCAGCTCCATGAGCAGCTTCGAGGTTTTGTGTGTTTGGTAGAGAGTCCCAGGTGTCGGTTTCTTGGTCGTAAAGGACAAAATAGTCGGTCCGGCCAAACCGAGAATCGACTGCTGCTTGGCCACCCTCGCCGTGAGCTGTAATGGCAATTTTCATGATTTGTTTCCTCGCTTTCGTTTATTAGTCTATTAAACCAAGGCGCTTATTGCGCCAATAACCAGCGTAAATGGCTCCCAAAGGATTGTGACTTAGCAAACGATCTTTGGCTACCAGTGTGGATACTGGTGCGTCACAATGACGGTTAAAAATCATATCATGTCCTACGCAGAGGCCGACGGCAAAGTTCAACTCTGTCTTGGCATCATTTAACAGTTTGGCTTGAATGGCAGGGTTACACATGGCTTCATAACGATCTTCTTTGATTTGTTCCAGATTAAGCTTGTGCTTATCTAATCCGCAGATTTTACAGCAAACTGAATGTACGGTGAAAAACTTTTGGAAATATTGAACAATATACTTGGCTTCGTTTGCTAAGCCAATACAAAAAGCGACACCAACCGTGGTGCATTCCATCTCTTGGGCAAATTTAACGCTTTCTTCTAGGCGCGACAATTGCATATAATAGCGGCCTTCAATTTTAGCTGCTGCTGTCATCAGCTGCCTGTCGGTTAGATCATATGATTCTTGAATTTCAGTAGGCTGCAGGCCAGGACAATTTTGGCCAGTATAGCAATTTTTTTGTTTGCATAATGCACATTGCATCATATCAACTCCTTCGGTCAGACTTATTCCTGTTTTCTAATAGATATTGTGTGTTAGGGCACGAGGGTGAGTCTGGCAGAGGTTCGGCCGCAGGGGCAGTGCTCGTGCGTTAATATGGCCGTCTCATCGGTTCGGTAGCGAAGTAATGGCGTTGCTTCACGGGAAAGCGTGGTCAGAACCAGCTCACCAGGCTGACCATCGTCAAGTATTTTACCGTCATGCGGGTTGATAATCTCAGGATAAAAGTGATCGTCTTGGATATGTAAACCTTTTTGTTGATAACATTCACCGGCGATGCCAAGGCACATGATATCGGGGTGACCGTACAAGGTATAAACGGGAACCTGAAATTTATCCATAAGCGTGTCCCGAAGATTAGCAGGACAATGGTGTGCTTCACAAATTATGTTTATTAGCGGTATATCATGTTTCGCAATGTTTTGTTTCTGTAAGAAATCAGCGAAGGCGAGTAGTTTATTCGGAGTGGCGAATAGTGTCGTGACTCCAAAATCAAGAATTTTCTTTAGGCAGCTTTGGTCATCGCTCTCGTGACTAACAATTACGGCAATACCAAGGTTTTCTGCTGTTTGCTGTAATGACCGGGCGCCGCTCGAAGGGAAAGGTTCAGGCAGTTCTAGTAATATAGAAGCCGCATTGATATGGCAAGCGAATAGTGTACGGGCAATCATTTCTTTTTGCCAGGCAAGATCCTGTATAGTAAATCCAATGACTTTATGGAAGTCGGTTGTTTGCTCAAAACGGGCTACTCCGTTTATTGGCATTGTTAATAGGCCAAAGGGGTAATTAATAGCTAAATCGTTAGCCGTAGTAAACGGCAGTTTACTGATGTCATGAATATGTGTAATAGAAGTGTAATTTATATTCAAGGCATCGATACGTTGTTGATAGAAATAGATTTTTTTATAACAGCGTTCGACCAGTTTCTGAAGCTTTTGGCTTTGTATTAGCTCCTTTTCTGACGCAGTCATGGTTTCGGCGGTTGTGTTTAATATCATTTTTTACATATCTCCAGTGTTAGCATTAGTTGAGCGTTGGTTTTTCCACATTTCTTTCCAACATACGTCTTTTAAAAGATAACTTGTTAGCATGATAACAACCCCTTGTTAAGTATTGTTTAGGAATTTGCTGTAATTGGAATGTTTAAGCAGATCGCGAGATTATGCCATAATTCTATTAGCGCGTTTTTGACTTCGGAATTATCCGACATTTCAAGAACAGTTTTGCCAGATTGGACGGCATCGCGGAATACATCGCTATAAGGCAGCTGTCCGGCAATGAAGATGTTGTTATGCTCACACCAAGCAATTAACGATTGGGTGTTTTGGGGATGCAGCGTACTTTTGTTAATACAGACAACAAGCGGCAAACTAAAATGGGATACTAAATCGACTAGGCGCTCTAAATCATGCATACTGGAGACAGAAGGCTCGACAACAGCAAGTGCTAAATTCGCGCCTGATAAAGCCGCAATGGCTGGGCAGCCTATGCCGGGTGGGCCATCTGTGATTATAAGCGGCAGATGGTTTGCTGCGGCGATTTTTTTGGCTTCTTGCCGGGTTTTGCTAACCAGTTTACCGGAGTTTTCTATCGACAAGCCAAGTTCTGCGTGAACCAAGCTGCCAAGGCGAGTGTCGGAGACATACCAATATCCTGCTTGCTTTTCGAGCATTGTGATAGCATGTTCTGGGCAGGCAAAGGCGCATACACCGCATCCTTCGCAGTTTAGCGGTGAAGTAATTACTCCGTCGGTAATTGCGCTAAATCGGCATAGGTTAGTACATTGGCCACATTGGGTACAGGATTCTTTCATTATCTGTGGTTCAAAGCCAGCTTTAAATTCATGACTTTCGCGGATAATAGCACCGCTAATCAAATGGAAATTCGCGGCATCTACATCACAGTCTACCATTACCTTTTGTGGAGCCAGAAAGGAGAGCGCGGCGCTGATACTGGTTTTTCCGGTGCCGCCTTTGCCACTGACGATGACGAGCTCTTTCATTTTATTGCGCTCCTTTCGGACAAAGCTGATTCCAAATTGTCGTAGCGATCGATTGAAACTGATTAGGAATGTGACCGGCTGCATATTCCTTGGCAAAGGAAAGACTGTGCGGAATTTTCGCTAGTACTGGAATTTGGCGGCTCTTGCAGAAAAGTTCAATATTTGTATCGCCGGTACTTTCATCGCTTTTATTTATTACAACGCCTGTAGGAATTTGCAGCAGACGAGTGATATTCATAGCAAGTTCTAAGTCATGTCGTCCAAACGGAGTCGGTTCAGTTACGAGTATGCAAAAGTCACTATTTCTGACAGCTGTTACCATTGAGCAGGATGTACCTGGCGGACAATCTAGCAAGATATCACCGGTCAACTTGGCGGTTTCTTGTCTCATCCTTCGGATGAGCGGGACTCCGCTGGGCGTGCCGACATTTAGGGTGCCCTTTACTAGGCTAATACCAGGATGTGTCGGAGATATTCCGGTCGCAAGGGTACCGATAGTTTTTTGTTTTTCGCTTATGGCTTGTTGCTGGCAGGCGAGTATGCAGCCGCCGCAACTGTGACATAATTCGTCAAATACCAAAGCAGTTTTGCTTGAAACGGCTATGGCATTAAACTGACATACAGTGGAGCAGGCACTGCATGCAGTGCACAATGTTGAATTAATGTGCGGGATGGTAACGGTAACGTCGCAAAGTGGCTCCTGCCATTTGGGTTGTAGAAATAAATGACAGTTTGGTTCTTCGACGTCGCAGTCGACTAGTGTAATATTTGAATGCGTGGCGGCAAGTAATAGGGCTAAGGTTGTTTTCCCGGTGCCGCCCTTGCCGCTGGCAATGCTGATCAGCATAGGGTTCCTCCTTTTGCGTAGATGAATGAAAGGTGGCTCTTCGCTATTATTATATGTATGGTTAATCAATGGGTATAGGCCGTTGTAGCTATCCAATAGCAAAGAGCCAGTTGCTACAACTAGTTTTATTTACGGTTTTGTTTGGCTAGATTACGGAGGGTAGCGGCTTGTGCTTCTAGGCGTTCTGCTTGGGATTCCAAAGATTCAGGTGCGGCGGGAGCACCATTAGTAAGGCCAAAGCCGTCTTGCGTGTTGCGAATATATCCATTCATTCGCTGGCAACCACCGCGCCCGCGGCTTAATGGTCCATTACCCATAGGGCCTGTTCCATCTCCTCTTGGCATAGAAATCACCTCCTTTGTAAGATGAACTATATTTCATAACTAAGGTAAAAAAATTATTCTTCGTCGCGAACCACAGTCGAAGCTTGACAAGTGGGACATGCTAAATCGTGACCACGCTGTCCGGTACCATGAGGTAAGGTCCATTTGTGACTGCAAGTTTGACAAGTAAAATGACGCAGACTGGTTTGACAATGGTGTGAAGCAATGCGAAAATTGCCGCCCTCTACTCGGAGGGCGCGTCCTTGCCATAAAGCCGAAGCTATTTTTTGATGAGCAGCATTAACAATTCGGTGAAAGGTCGGGCGGGATATTTCCATGCGTTCAGCGGCCGCCGCTTGGTCCAGTTGTTCAATATCAGATAAGCGAATCGCTTCCATTTCTTCAATTGTTAAGGTGATTTCCTCAAGGCCACGCAAGGGTATTCCTGCGGGTTTGTAGTGGGTAACTGGTGGTAGTTGTTCAACTCGACGTTCTTTAGATGGACGAACCATAGTGCTCCTTTCATATTATGAAATATACTTCATAATAGACATATAATATTAAAGTAAAATTGCCAACATATCTCCTTTGTTTTCATGTGAGAATATTGAATTGCTTATAGGTAAGGATGTTAGGCGCTATTTTCAAGTGAATGGCGGCAACTGTTCAACTTAACGCTTTTGATCGGGTTGAAACCGTAGAATTATATATTAGTTATGAACTATAGCTCATAACTAATATATAATTCTACGAGAGGAATGTCAAGGAAAAAAATAATTTTTAAGGATGTGACTTGCGTAATATTGAGAATATTACGGGGAGATGAATAAAGGGGTTGATTTTATAATGATAATAACATATATTTTAATTATATAATCCATGCCCCCTGCCCGGGGGTGGTAGTACGTCGAAAAATACTCAGAAAAAGAGGATTATGCTGGGTGACTTGTGGTTAGCAGCAAAATATTTAATCGAACATGAGGAATGAGGAGTATGAGGTATGACAAATAATCAGATGAAAAAAAGTGTGCTTCAACGATTGGGAACCATCAAAGGTCATATCGCGGGGATTGAAAAGATGGTTGAAGACGATAAAAAATGTGAGGATGTTCTTTTTCAGTTGAGTGCAGTAATGGGAGCGGTTAACAAGCTAAGTGCACATATCCTTGAAGGTTATACTGAAGCGTGTTTGGATGAAGTTAGTCTTGAAGATACCAATGCACGGCAGCGAATTGATAAATTAACCAAAACGATGATTGCCATGTTGAAAAGGTAAGAGTGGGAAGTTAATAGATTATAAACAAGAGTTAGAAAGGGATAGTATGAAAAGCAATGTTCAAAAAATTCTATTCTGGATTTTACTAGTTTTCTTAGTCGTTGGCATTATTTATCCGGTGGTTGGATTGTTTGCCATCATATGCATGCTTGCACCAGTCATAATTTCTCCTTATAAAGGCCGCTATTGGTGTGGGAATTTTTGTCCACGCGGTAGTTTTTACGATAATGTAATGGCCAAAATATCACTCAAGAAACCAATACCGGCTTTTTTTCGGAGTACCGGATTGCGTATATTTATGGTTATCTTTATTATGGGTGTTTTTGGTGTACAGATGTATGGTGCATGGGGAGACTTAGCGGCAATGGGAGCTGTCTTTGTTCAGATTATCCTGATTACCACAATTGTTGGTATTGTGCTGGGCATACTGTATCATCAGCGGACCTGGTGCTCTTTCTGCCCCATGGGTACTTTAGCTAGCTGGTTTAGCGCCAAACCCAAGCCGATGCCGCTCGTGGTCGACAATTCCTGTGTAAATTGTAAGGTTTGTACAACGGTATGTCCACTGCAATTATCCCCGTATACTGAAAAGGGAAGCACAGTTGGATTTACTCACAGTGATTGTCTGAAATGCAGCCGATGTGTCGAAAAATGTCCTAAAAAGGCGTTGGCATTTCACCATAGATAGGGCAGAGGAATATCCTAGTATAATAGGGTATTCCGTCCTGTCGAATAATGGGAAGAGTTGCGGAGTCAATTGAATATACACATACATGAACAAGAGAAAATTGGTTATAAAGGAGCGGGTCATATTGAAGAGTAACAAGCAAAAGAATTGTTGTTCAGGGGAGGCAACTTGTGAGATTGGGTGTTGCGGACAAGTCCAGGCTGTATCTGACAAAAAAAAGATTTTTATTGAATTTATGTATATTGATTTAGTAACCTGTGATCGCTGCATTGGTACTGAAGCAAGCCTAGATGAAGCCATCAGGCAAGTTTCAGGTATTTTAACAAGTGCCGGTTATAAGTTTGAAGTCTTTAAGACTTTAGTTTCGACAGAGGAGCAAGCCACGCGACTCGGGTTTGTAAGTTCGCCGACTATCCGAATTAACGGACGAGATATTGAGCTTGATTTTAAAGAAAGCCTATGCGGCTGTTGTGGTGAAATTGCTGGTGAAGATATTGATTGTCGAGTGTGGTTATGGCAGGGAAAAGAGTATACCACACCACCATCGGCAATGCTGGTAGATTCTATTCTTCGCCATGTATACGGTGGGCAAGGAGTGTCAACGGCTGTAGTAGAGACGAAGGCAGTTCCAGATAACTTAAAGCGCTTTTTTAATTCCAAACGTAAAAACGGTAGATAGGCACAGAAAGTGGTGCCAGCTAGCCTGCGCTTATAATAATTAGTCACTGCTTTATTGAGCTGAAGGGGGAGAAAAGTATGAAAGTAGACAAAGGATGGAATCCCTATCTTGCCGGGGCACTTAGTGGATTGGTATCAATTGGATCAATTTGGTATGCTGGAAAATATTTTGGGGCGTCAACAACCTTTGTGCGGACGACCGGAATGATGGAAAAAATTTTTTCACCAGAACGAGTGGCAAGTATGCCCTATTTTATTAAAGAGGTTCCAATGGTTGACTGGCAGTGGATGTTTGTCATTGGCATTGCGATCGGGGCCTTTGTTGCCTCTATATCTTCCGGCAGTTTTCGCTTCCAAGCGGTGCCTGCAATGTGGCAGGAGAAATTTGGCTCGTCGATTGCGCCAAGAGCTGTGGTTGCCTTTATTGGTGGGATTTTTGCCATGTTTGGCGCCCGCCTTGCCGAAGGCTGTCCCAGTGGGCATGGATTAAGCGGTTCACTACAACTTGCGGTGAGCGGATTTATTGCATTGGCCTGCTTTTTCATTGGAGGATTGATTACGGCTAATTGGTTATACAAAGGTGGTGGCAAACAATGATGGAGCTTTTTTACGGGCTAATCACTGGTATTTTATTTGGATTTCTCTTGCAGAAGGGCCGTGTTCTCCGCTACGATAAACAGATTGCTGCTTTGCGGTTGCAGGATATGACCATTGTAAAATTTATGCTGTCCCATATTATTGTAGCCATGGTCGGTGTATACTTCCTTTATGATATGGGGTTAGTAAAACTCTCTTTGAAACCAACGATTTTGGGTGGTGTCATTATTGGCGGAATACTGTTCGGGTTAGGTTGGGGATTACTAGGCTATTGTCCAGGTACTTCGCTGGGGGCATTGGGTGAAGGCCGTTGGGATGCCATCTGGGGAATCACGGGTATGCTGGTGGGTGCGGGAATATATGCAGAGGCCTATCCTTACTTACAAAAAACCGTCCTTACGTGGGGAGATTATGGAAAAATTACCATTCCACAAGTGTTAGGTGTTAATCATTGGCTGATCATTGTGCTGTTCGTAGTAATGACGGGTTTCCTGTTCCGCTGGCTGGAGAAAAAAGGGTTATAGGTTAGCATATTTGTGAAAAGCATGATTAGCGATATTGTTTCGTCGGGCGGCTTTTTTGGATGAAAATGCAATTAAAATTGGAGGGATGAATGGTGAAAATCACAGTTGTTATTGATAATAATGTACCTGCTTTTAGCAAACTACCATTATATGGCGAACACGGTCTGGCGTTGTTATTGGAAAATGGAAAAGAGCAATATTTGTTTGATTCTGGGCAGACCGGAGCAGCAGTTTATAATCTTGGTCTATTAGGGATTAATCCAAATTGTTTAACAGCGCTTGTTATTAGTCATGGTCATTATGACCATACCGGCGGTCTTGCAGCGGTGCTCACTCATACCAGGAAGAGAATCCCTGTATATGCGCATAAGGAGATATTTATGGAACGCTACTCGGTATCGCATGGGGGGAGACGGTTCATTGGGGTTCCTTTTAAGCAAGATTACTTAACAAGTTTAGGAGCGGATTTTAATTTTATCACAACGGAAGTGCAGCTGACAGATGATTTATGGATCAGTGGACAAATACCTAGAGATACAGTCTATGAGCAGGGCGATAAAAATCTGGTAACGCTTACTTCGAGTGATGATTATTGTCAGGATATGATAGTGGATGATATGGCGATGTATTATGTATCCCCAAAGGGATTGGTAGTAATCAGCGGGTGTGCCCATTCGGGAATCATTAATGTAATTAAAAGAGGTATGCAGATTACAGGTGTTAGCCGTCTATATGGACTTATTGGCGGCACTCATCTTGGTCCGGTAGGCCGTAACCAGCAAGAAAATACAATTCAACAGCTGAAAAAAATGGATCCAGAGATTGTTGCGACTGGCCATTGCACCGGATTTGCTATGATGGCTCGGTTACAGCAGACTTTCGGGGAAAAATTCATTCCGGCTTTTTCTGGTGTGAGTATTGAATTTTAATATAACTAAGTTATTTTTCGGGCAGATATGGAGATTGTTAATAGGCGCTAGAAAATTGAATCGATTGATCAAATCTGATCCAAATTGTACAGTCGTAATGTTTAACCTTTTGTCGATGGCTAGAATAGGATAGGGTATATTCGTTAGCAGGAGGGTATGTAATGAGCGATTTCGTGCTAACAACCCCAGTAGTATTGACTATCTTTAATCGTGCCCATCTTGCAAAAAGGGTATTTGAGGAAATACGTAGAGCAAAGCCAACTAAACTGTATGTAATTGCCGATGGCCCCCGTCCGAATCACCCGTACGACAAGGAGAGATGCTTGGCTGCTAGAGCAGTTGTGGAAGCGGTAGACTGGGATTGTCAAGTTTTTAAAAATTACTCTGATGATAATCTCGGATGCGGTAGGAGAACAGCTAGCGGCCTTGATTGGGTTTTTAGCATGGAAGAGCAGGCAATTATATTTGATGATGATTGTTTGCCGCATCAAACCCTATTTAGATTTTATCAGGAAATGCTGGATCGTTACCGGGGTGATGACCGTATTGTCTCCATCAGTGGAAATAATTACCGATTTAGTGGGCAACGCTTGCATTACAGCTACCATTTTTCCCGCTTTCCGCATTTGTGGGGTTGGGCTACATGGCGTGACGTATGGCAAAGATATTATGATTTTAAAATAAATCTATGGCCGGAGATTCGCGATAATAATTGGTTAACAGATATCTTTGGCCTTGTTCAGGCTGAAGCTGGTCCTAGCAGCGAAGTGTTTAAAACAATTTGTCGCGACGAAGACATAAGGTATTGGTCTAGAAAATTTAACATTATACATAAAGAAATGTGGAACACTTGGGATTATCAATTTTTTTTCATGTGTTTTTTACAGAATGGCTTGGCCGTCCTTCCGAATGTGAATCTGGTCTCAAACATAGGATTTGGGGACGAGGCAACGCACACTTGTAGCGTGACCGAACTGGCAAATGTCCCTACCGAGCCTATGACCTTTCCCGTACTACACCCGCCATTTATGATTGCGGATGCGTTTGCGGATGCATATATGCAGTTAATCTTTAACCGAAGCTGTTAATGCCACAACGAAACGACCTATTCGATTGAATAGGTCGTTTCGTTGTGGCATTAGAATGAAGTTTAGCTGCTACACAATCCATTCATCCGGATGCCTATCTGATAGTCCCCAGGGAGACCATACCGGCTTTGTGCAATAGGCGCATGCCGTGACTGGCCTTCTTATAAATTTTAAGATTTGACTTGCGGAAACTGCAGTATGTATATCGATAAAACCATCGCAGGGTATATCCCAGCTAAACGCTGTATTTGGCAAATGTGCTAATGCAGGAATACAACATGGGTAGATTTTTCCCTCTCTCAAAAATGTGCAATAGTTTATCCAACACTGATTGTGAGCTTCGTTTTTATCGGAATCTCCGGTTTCATTGAGAAATCGGCAGAAGTATTCAACATTTTGATATTCTATAGGTATATCATACCTTGATGCGAGTAGTACTTTCGAGGTCATATCATCTTTAGCAATAGGGTACACAGTGATGTCCAATGAAATGTTATTGGCTTTTAGGGCCTGGTAGAAGCTAAGATCCATAGAAGGCAATAATATACCATTTGTAACTAATGAAATCTTAGAGTTTGGGAAAAAACTGCGTGAAAATTCTAGAAAAAGATTAACCTGTGGATGCAGCAGTGGCTCCCCGCCTAAAATTCTCATCCGTGAGATGTTTGTAAATAACTCGGATAAACGTGTTATATCCTTAATAAAACTATCGGTATACAGGTAGTTCTCCGCAGAAAGCGGGGCGAAGTGAGTACAGCTTTTGCAGTTTAAATTGCAATGATCGGTGATGTGAAATTCCAAGTATGGCAGGCTATGATATGCACCATTCACTTTAAAATCACCTCATGAAATGTACTGTGGGTTAACGGTTTCTTGTTTACTGCAGGTTTTCGGACAGATTGGGTTATCTTAGAATTTGTAGTAAATAGTTAAAAAGCTCTTGCGCCCGGACTTGAACAGTAGCGTATTTTGTTACGTATTGATATCCACGTTCTGCAATTTCATTGCGTTCTTCGGGCGTTGCGAGATAGTAGTTAATTTTTTCAGTAAGGTCTTCTCCACCGTCAGTAAAGACCATGCAGTCATGAAATTCACGTTTTGCCGAAGGAACCCGATCACTTATCAGGAAACTTCTGCAAGCCAACACCTCAAAAAATCTTAAGTTCATAGCGTCCCATTTAATCGAATCTTCCGAGGTATAGTTTAATACTATCTTGGCATTTGAGTAGATGCTAGCCGACTGCTTTCGCGTTACCGGACCTTTTGACAGCTTACTCCAAAGTTCCCCACTACTCATAGAATTCCAAGGCTGATTCCAATAGCCGAATAATCCAAAATTGAACTGTGTAGCGGGGTGTAGATATCTCATTGTGCGCTCTTTTCCCTTGATATCGTTTCCAATATAAACGACATCGAACTGATGGGAAGGTCTTTGCGGCATTGGTTGGAAAATAGTTGTATCCGCCGCTAAAGGTAAAAAAATTCCTCTATAACCGGACTGCAGGTGTAGGTCCAAGAGACGCTGAGAGAAAAATGCATAACCATCAAATCCCCGCTGCTGCAGTTGTCGGAGAACTATATCGGAGCCTTGATGGTAGAAGTTCTGAAAATATAAAACATGCTTGTAAGCATACGAATTAGGCCAAGTATCGTTAAGATGAATCATAACATCAAGTTTCTCACTTGGGAGTATGCTGGGGTTGAAGACCTGTGCAGATGCAACCCCATTTAGTTTTACCAACTCTTTGCATATGGACTTAGCGTATTTTTCTTCGCCTACAATCTGGCCGAGCTGATTTGAGTCATACTTTATATAAAAGCCGATCCGCATCAGTTTACCTCCGTAAAAGTTCATCTGCTTTTCTATGGCACCACAGGCTTTCAGCAATAAAATGACCGTTAAGCCCGAAAGAAAGTACAGCTTTTTTAACCCCAGTCAGCCAGCCGTAGTTGTGAAATACCATATAGCCACCAATTTTGAGCATTGGGTACCAACGGAGAATTGCCTGACGCACCGATTGATAATCAGACTTAGTGTTAACAAAAACCATGTCACATAAGTTTAAAACATCACAATTAGCATCACCCAGTTCATTTATATAGTAAAAGTGGCCGGCTGGTGGGAGAGCTGATGCTATAACTACGCTTGCGCGCCTTGAAGATGTTCCTAATTCCACTACCAGTGCTCTTATGGGTAATTGCCTCACCAACCATTGTAAGGCGACAGCCACTGGCTGTGAAAGACATCCTTCTATCAGAGCGATATGCTGCCAGTCTGTAGTAGTTGCGGCATTGTTTTTTGGAATCGGCTCTGCAATTCTTATAAATTTACGATAAAGTTCAATTAAATTTGCTGGGTCTAATGAAACCTCAATATTATCTGTTCTAGCAAAGTGACTTATACCGCGAGGGGGGCGATCTCCTAAGCCTTCGAAATAATAGTAATCTAAGCCTAAGTGGTTTGCGAGCCACCAATAATGATGGCGAACATAATTTGGCGAAAAAAACTCAATTACTTTTGTTCCGGGATTGCAAAATAGAAGGTTGGTAAGACCTGCACCGTGTGGGGCAATAACTACTTGAGCTGAAGAAAAAATAGAAATCTGCTCGGCCAACGATAGTGATCCGGGCAGGACTGCACTAAATCCAAAATCACTTAGGAAAGTTATAAGCTCCTTTTCGTTTACCACATGGCGATGAATAGCATCATCCCGGCTAATATAGATTTTCCTGAATTCTTCAATAGGTTCAGAAACCATTCCACACAATAGTTCGCTGCGAAGAGAACTACAAACCCATTCGGGTACATATCCGGCGTGAGTTGATAAGGATGGTATCACAAGACGCTGCGCCTTTAAGTAGAGATCGGGTTTGCTCTTTATAAGCTTGTTCTCGGGAACACCTAACATTGTTAGCGTTTCGGTTTGAAAAGAAAGACCATCCCAATTTACCAGATATTTATCACAAGTGATACCACTCTGCCGTAGTAGATGAAGTCGGGGAAGGACATCGAACATCCAGTGATAGTAACAATTACTATATGGAGCAGCTAGGACAGCTACTGTGCCATCAATATATTCTTCATCTGGAAGATTTAGATTAGGAAAAAAATCTAAGGATTCGAAAGATGCATTATACCCCTTCGAAGCATCACCGAGTAGTCTGCCATCATGAAGTATCACCTTGCCATCGAGGCCTAGTACGCGCCCCTCTGAAAGTGTCGTAACTAAGGCTGGCGGAAAACTATGATGATGCTGCATGCAGAAGGTCCAGTCTAAGCCTTGGTCGAGGCTTTTTGGAAAGAGGCAGTACGCGGTATGCATAGGGTAAATCTCTTTGCAGGAATACAAGACGTACACACCGCCTCTTCCACGCAATAACTTCACTAACTACTATATTCGCATTCCAATAAGACGTTGACTGGAATATAATGGGGTGCCAAGGGGGTGTTGACAACAAATTAACTAATAAATAAGATAAGGGGGATAGAATATGCCAATGAAAGAGAAGCATAACCTCTCGGCTCGGCAAATTATTTTTAAACATAAAGGTGTCGATAACCCCGTCCCCTTGACACTTTAGGGAGGCAAGAATGATTAAATCGAAATTATGGACTAAAGACTTTATCATCATTTCGGCAACGACGTTTTTTGTTGCTCTGACTTTTTACTTATTAATGACGACAATGACAATGTATGCTATTGAACGTTTTAATGCTTCACAAAGCCAAGCAGGTCTGGCGTCTGGCATATTTGTCATTGGCGCGCTTCTTTCGCGTCTCTTGGCAGGAAAGTACATGGAGATAATTGGTCGCAAAAAGATGCTTGGTGGAAGCTTGGGTTTGTTTTTGATTGCTACGTTATTATATTTTCTAGTAGATAACTTAAGCTTATTGCTAGTGGTTCGGTTTATACATGGAGCGACTTTTGGCGTTGCCACTACAGCCATGCCAACAGCCATAATGGATATTATTCCTGTTGAACGTCGCGGAGAGGGTATAGGTTACTTTTCATTAAGTCCAACTTTGGCTACGGCAATTGGACCTTTCTTGGGCATTTTAATTATGCAATATGCCGATTTTAACATGCTGTTTGCAATTTGTACTGGCTTTTCCGTAATGAGTAGTATCATCATATTATTAGCGCAGATACCTGAAGCAAAAATCACAAAAAAACAGCGGGAAGCTATGAAAGGATTTACATGGCAAGATTTCTTCGAAATAAGCGCAATTCCGATTTCTATGATTATGCTCCTTATGGGAATGGCTTACTCAGGCATCTTGGCCTTTCTTAATTCTTATGCCATAGAAATTAATTTAACAACTGCGGCAAGTTTCTTTTTTATTGTATATGCGGTGTTTATCTTAATTTCAAGACCATTTACTGGTCGGTTGCTGGATGTTAAGGGGGATAATATTGTTATGTATCCAGCCTTACTATTATTTACGTTGAGCTTAGTATTACTTAGTCAAGCCGAGTCTGGTTTCATTCTTTTGCTAGCAGGAGCGTTAGTTGGCCTTGGGTTTGGGACTATTATGTCTTGTGCTCAAGCGATTGCCACCAAAGAAGCGCCACAGCACCGTATCGGGCTTGCTACCGCAACCTATTTCTTTTGTTCGGACGTAGGGATGGGGACCGGTCCTATCTTAGTCGGCAGTATAATTCCTATCGTTGGTTTTCGTGGAACGTTTATGACACTGGCTGTTGCTGTATTTTTGTCGATTGGTTTGTACTATTTGGTGCATGGGAAGAAGGCAATATATAGAAACCAACCTGCTCATGTAAGGGCGTCAGGGGGAGGGAGGTGTTGACAACAGATTAGCTGATAAATAAGATAAGGGCTGGACAAAAATATGCTAAGAATATCCGACAGGAAAGTAAAAGTGGAATCTTTTTGCAATCATTTATTAGGTAACTCTTTTACCATTAATATATGCGGAATTCCATCTTCAATAAATACATCCGAGGAAGTCTGATAGCCAAGTTTTTTATAAAAACCCTCTGCATGTGTTTGGCCGTGCAATTTAACTTGAGATAATCCATTTTCCGCTGCGATTTCTTCTAATGCTTTAATTATTAACTTACCAAGCCCATATTTACGGTAAGGTTGTAAGATGCAGATTCTTTCCAATTTACCGAAGCCATTAACAACTCTTAATCTTCCCGTTCCTACTGCTTGTCCGTGGAAATAGACTAGAACATGATCACAGAGTCTATTAAGGGTATCAAATTCATCAAATTCATCTATTAAGGGTACACCTTGCTCATCAACGAATACTTCTTTTCTTATACGAAATGCTTTGTTTAGATCATTGTCCACTTTTATTCTTTTTGACTTCATTTATCTTCAGCCTTTCTGAATTAATACCCGTGCCAAACAAGGGCTTGCAGCGGCTTGGGGAGTGGGACTGTGTTATGATTTTCTTTTGGTGAAGAAGGCAAGGTAAATAATCTCTAACACGCCGAGTGTGTTAATAATAAATAGTGCGATAAACCATCCCAAATGACTATTACGGGCGGCATGCCAAGTGGCGATAGCCTTCCAGGTTATACTCCACACAACAATTAAACCAAGTAACCAAGGGGTATGATGGATTGTGGAAAGTATGTTATCCATAGAAATCTCCTTTGTGTTTAATTAAGTATAGGATGCCTATAGCGACAAGTTTATATCATATAATGGGCAACTAGTCTGCCCTATCGGCGGTAAGCTTTTTTTGCTGTCGCATAAGTAACCGTATCCGGTTTAGTTTTTCCTAGTACCTACTTACTGTATTAATTCTTTGCTGTTTAGTTGCATCCTCCTTACTAGATATGTTTAGTTGAACTATATAAAACAGGTTGTCAACAACCTCGTCCCGACACATAACCGACATGCCATTGAGTTTTGACTTTTTAAAAGTGTGTATATAATATAAATATTGATTATTAACGAAAGGAGTTGTTATTATGTTTAACAATAATACAACGGAGATTGTAATATGCCGGGAGGTGTGTACAAAATAATTTAGTGTATAGACCTCCCAAAAGTTATATTAAAAAACTTTTGGAGGATAAAAAAATGGGTAAAATAGATATGGGCAATTTAGGACTCAGCCAAAGATTTATTACCGAATCAACATTATATGCCAGTCTTTACGTGGGTCGAATCATTTCCCAATACAAAGACTTATATAAGGTCGTAACAGAAAATGGTGAGTTAACTGCAACAATTTCCGGGAAGTTTCGTTTTGCTATCAAAACCTTGTCGAATTACCCGGCAGTTGGTGACTTCGTTATGCTTGACCGAAATGATGATGTCGGCGGAAATGCCATTATTCACCACGTTCTGACAAGAAAAAGCGCCTTTATTAGAAAGGCTGCGGGGACATCGAACGATGAACAGGTGGTAGCTTCAAATATTGATACGGTGTTTATCTGTATGTCGCTTAATAATGATTTTAATCTTCGTAGGTTAGAGCGCTATCTTGGTGTTGCCTGGGATAGTCGAGCAATTCCTGTTATTGTGCTTACGAAGGCTGACTTATGTGATAATCTCCCGCAAAAAATGCTAGAACTTGATGCGGTTGCCTGTGGTGTTGATGTGATTGTTACTTCCAGTATGAGTGAGGATGGATACGTATCTGTCAATAATTATATTGCAAGTGGCAAAACTATTGCATTTGTCGGCTCATCTGGTGTTGGAAAATCAACCTTGATTAATCGGCTCATGGACGAAAATAGTCTTGCTACCCAAGCAATAAGAAATGATGATAAAGGCAGGCATACTACTACCAGGCGAGAACTCATTGTTCTTCCAGGCGGTGGCGTCGTTATTGACACTCCGGGCATGAGGGAACTTGGGATCGAGAGTGCTGACCTGTCAAAAACCTTTGCTGAGATTGATGAGCTTTCAACAAAGTGCAAATTTCATGATTGCACTCATACGAGTGAACCCAATTGTGCGGTACAAAAGGCCATAAACGATGGCTTATTGTCTGAGGAGCGACTTGCGAATTATTTAAAGCTGAAGAAAGAGGCTAAGTATGAGGGCTTGAATTCTAAGCAGATTGAGACTGAAAAATTCACTGCCATGTTCGCAGAAGCGGGCGGAATGAAAAATGCACGAAAATTTATCAAAGAGAAAAATAAAAAAAGGCAGGGTTTTTAATAGGCAGGAAGCCGACGCAGATTTCGATAGTGTGTATGAAGTGATTTGATTGGCAAAACCGGCCCACATCTTTTTAATGATGGGGCCGGTTTTCGGCTAGGTGTCAGGGGGACGAGGATGTTGACACATGGTGTAACTTTCATTTGAATTCTGTCGTCCCAAAGAAAACTTTATTAAAGAAATCTTTTGTTTTTTCAGGACCGAGAACAGCTTTGAATACATCAGTAGAAACACCGCCGGTATCAACCAGTCCATCGATATAGTCCTGCGTAATGCGCCATTTGGCCTGTATATCATTTTCCGAAAGTGGTCCGTATGCCTGTTCCATTTCAATAAACAGTTTTAGGTTCTCTGTAAACATCGCGAATATCTCTTCATCCTGCAAAGCTGAAGTGTTTTTCGCTGTGCAGACAGATCTCATCGAATCATACCAGCATTTTTTTAGCTCCATATCCGGCAATGATGTATGTTTATCTTTAATGGTCCTGAACCTATCCATATAGGATGTGTATAGCTGATCTTTTTCCTTTACCAAATCATAATATTCAATTAAGAAATTGCGTTTTTGATGAATGTATAAATAGTCAGTCGAAAATAGTGGCAGATTTTTATAATATGGTGTGATGACAAAAGAAACCATCTGAAGAGAAGTTGAATCTTTAGAATCCATGACTAGAAGATTACCAACGCCAACAATCTCATATTGCTTAATATTATATGCTATGTTTTGTATCGTGAGATGGGCAAACTTTCCGGAATCGACTTCTTTAAGATTATAAATAGAAGCCAGTATGTCCATACCAACATTGATTTCTTTTTCAATAGCTTTTTTATTGATATCAAAAAAATCATCATTTTCGATCTTATTCATTATAATATCGCCTTTCAATTAAGTTTTCCTTCACGATTCAACTCATCGATATTCTTTATCTTATTAAATAAAATTGGTCTTTCACTTTGAATTTGAGTCTTATGCGCTAAAATTGCCTTCCATACTTTTTTAGGTACTTCAAACTGACTGAAATCTCCATTCAATACTTCGCCTTCAAGCAAAGAAAACATATAGTCAAGTTCCTCATCTGAGTATTTTGGTCTCATGGCCAAGCTACCATATAGTTTAACAAGTTCAAGGGCATCAGCACGATTGAAATCAAATGCTTGATTCCACCAGCAAGTATATTGCTCAAAACCATTTTTCCCAATAAGCTCATTCTTTATCGCAGTAGCTGCATGGTATCCGCACATAAAAGCTCCCTGAACAAGAACCTCAACATGAGCTGCACTATCACCGATTGCAAGTACATTACCTGAATATGGTTTTTTGAGTGATGCGTAAGACTTAAGAGAACAGCCCTTTTTGTCGATCACATGAGCATTAGAGAAGTGTTTGCTCATTGGACTATTTTTAACAAGGTTTTCAAAAATCTCGTCTGGTGGTAAATCTTTATTACCCATAATGGTCAATTCGATAGTGTCGTTACCATAGATACTAGATTCAACCATTACTTCTGCAAAAGGATGATACTCACTTCCATAAAATTGATTCCAGCTTTGTGGTTCAAATCCAGTGGTACCTTCAATTGTATAACTTACTACATAAGGTGTACCAAATAGAACTCTTCCTTCATTAAGACCAAATACGCCAGTTAATTTTGCATTGGCACCCTCGGCAATCACTAATTTTCTTGTGTTAATAGAATAAGAATTTTCATGTTTTTTAACATCTATTCTTACATGCTCGCCCATGTCTTCTCCACCATATGCAATGGTTTCTAATCTTAATTCCACACCGCATTTTTCACAATCTTCCCATAAATCCTGAAGGAGTTGCCCTTTATCAAACTTAACAGCAAATGGTCTATGATCTGGATGTGCTAAATGGATTTTATGGCCGCGAGGAGAGTGATGGTAGTTATCGATAATATTTAATGAACGTCCAGTATAAGTGATATCGAAACCACTCTTTGTAAAAAATATCTTGTTATCCTGTATTTTAACTGACTCATTCTCATATCCTTCGTCCATAACAAATTGAGCAGAACATGCTCGCTTTATCTTTTTGATATCTTGTTTCATTTCAATAACTGTTACCTTTAGGCCTAATTCTGCTGCAGTTTTTGCAGTCATAAGGCCTGCAGGTCCTGCACCAACTATAGCTAAATCAAATATATTGTTCATATTGTATAACAACTCCCTTTAACTATTAAATGTAGCTGTTAGAGTCATAGTGTTCATTTTTTCTATTTTTTCATATATAAGCGGTCTTTCTCTTTGAATTTGCTCTTTGTTCAACAAAATGGAATCCCACATAAGTTTTGGAGTTTTATATTGACTGTAAGTACCTTCTAATGTTCTCCCTTCAACAAGAGAAAAAAGATAATCAATTTCATCGTCAGAATATGTTGGAACTAGTGCATAACCTTGCGATACTAGAAGGTAATCATCACGATTAAATTCAAAAGATTCTTTCCACCAACAAGTATACTGTTCAAAACCATTTTTCCCTTGAAGTTCCTCATGTATTGCATTTGCTGCATGATATCCACACATTAAGGCTCCTTGTACTTCAACTTCAACAAAGGCAGCACTATCACCAATAGTAATAACATTACCGCTATATGGTACCTTTAGTGATGAGAAAGCCTTAACTGCACATCCTTGTTTATCTATTAAATTGGCATTAGCAAATAGGTTCTTAAGGGGACTGTTTTTGGTGACATTCTCATAAATTGATTCAGGTCTTAACGTCTCGCTTCCTGAAATTGTCAATTCGAAAGTTTTATCACCATATAAACTAGGTCCGATAATTACCGGTGAGTTGGAGTGATATGCCTTTCCATAGAAAAGATTCCAACTATTAGGTTCAATTCCTGATATCCCTTCGAGTATATATTTTAATACATGAGCAGTGGCAAATAGAGTTCTGTTTTTATTAAGACCGAAGATTCCGGTTACATGTGCATTCGCACCCTCAGCAATGACAACTTTCTTTGCATTTACAGTATAGACATTATTTTCATTTTTAAGATTTATACTTACGTGGTCACCTCTATCTGACCCTCCAGAAGCCAACGTTGACAGTCTAACATCCACGCCTAACGCTTCACATTCTTTACATAAATCATCAAGAAGCTTTCGTTTATCAAATTTCAAAGCAAATGCTCTTTGGCCTGGATGCGCAAAATGGATTATATGATCTTTTGGAGAGTGATAATATTTATTAGTAACATCAACTAAAGCACCAGAATATTTAACCTCAAACTTATTTTTTGTAAAAAGTATTTTTCCATCAGCTATTTTGATGAATTCATTTTCATATCCATCATCTAGAATAAATTGAGCAGAACATGCTCGACGTAACTGTGTGAAGCTTTTATTTTTTTCAATAAGTATAACCTTCAATCCCGCTTCAGCTGCAGTTTTTGCAGTCATAAGTCCTGCTGGTCCAGCACCAATAACTAATAAATCAATCATATTATTCATAACTCTCAACATCTCCTTTTATAAAGTGAGACTTGATTCAGATTGAGTTTTAACTCCATCTGAATCCTAGTCGAACCGTATCCAGCGGCTTGTCATCGGATAAACCTAAGCCACAATCGACAACGAAGAATATTCATTATAATAAATGTTTTAGAAACTATCTAATATGATTAGAAAAATGAATGCTATTCATGTATGATTTTTTAAATAATTTATTCACTGAAGGTGTCAATACCCCCGTCCTGGACAAATAAAGAATAACAAGATAGAAAATGTATTGCGGTGACGAAGATTAATTGGTCTGAAAAGAAGTAAAGTGTAACGAGGAGACGAGATTATGGGCTTGAGCACAAAACACCTAAATGAAAAAGGTTATGGTCTTTGTTGTGTTTGTAAAAAAGAAAAATTTATTTCTGAAATTGATGATTGTTCAGATTGCCAGAGATTGGTTTGTAGGCAATGCTCATCGTATCAACGCCAAAATCTCTTTGGATATATCTGTAAACCATGTCAGAAAAAGAAATGAAGATCTCTTTTATGGAAAATATTACAAAGAAAGGAATAGAGTTATATTAGTTGACTCGGCGTAACCGCCTTGTGGAGTGATGTTAATCTTTTTTGCGCGATAGGGATTGTTAAAATAATAAGACGGTACCAACGTTCCTGTGAGTTTCTCATAGGCACATCTTTTAGTTAATTTTATGTCGACAATCCCGTCCCCATGACACTTTCGTGTGGCTATAGTAACTGCCATTGGTGCCATGGCGGCTGATGGAACTGAACATTTTACGAGATATTTTGTTTCTGTTATAATGAGATATCAAAAAATAAAGGTGAAGTATGGTTAAAGAGTTTGAGATGATTAAAATAGATGAAGTTATGAAGATTTGGTTAGACACTAATATTAGTGCGCATAATTTCATCCCAGAAGAATATTGGGCTAATAACTACAATGTAGTTAAAGAGCAATACATGCCAATCGCAAAAACATTTGTTTGCGAAGAGGATAGTGCTATTAAAGGTTTTATTAGTATCATTAAAGGCTCTTTCATCGGAGCATTATTTGTTGAAGAAGGATGTCAGGGGCAGGGAATAGGCTTAGAACTAGTTAATCATTGTAAGGCTTTATATCCAAAATTAGAATTAGCTGTTTATGTTGATAATATAGGTGCAGTTAACTTTTATAAACGGTGTGGTTTTGAAATTCAAGTAGAGAAAGTTAATGAAGATTCTGGATTTAGAGAATATGCAATGTTATGGAATAAATAATTGTTGAATTATTTCACATTCGGTATCGACCAGGGGTATAGAACATGACATGAGTTTTATTGATATGGAAGACATCCATTATTGCTCTATATCTTACAGGGGACGGGGTTAATGACAAATCAACACAATAGATTAATGTCAACAACCCCGTCCCCTTGACAATCGTCAAATAATTGACTAATGTCTATTTTGTGTGTCAATGCCGTAAGGGGATCCATGATTAAGGCTAGTAGGAAACAGCGGAGTAATCTGTTCAATAGATCACTGTAACTTATTGAGCAAATTGGCCCGTTCATCTACCAACTGCCCCCTTGTTCTTGTTAACACCTTCAAATTTGCAAGCTTTAGGCATGGGTGTAGGATGAAAAGTATGAACAAATAGAAGCCCTTGCTTAGTAATGAACTGCTCCCTGTTAACAGGGAGCAGTTCATTCTTTGGACACTTCTCATGTTAAGTTTATTTAAGAACCCATCTGATTACGAAACTACCTTGCTTGGAATGATTAAGCTTGTTGGGGGATTCTTTGTTGTTTACTATTTAAAGAAAGAATACCGGCTCCTTTCTCTCTTTACACAGTTTATTTAGTCGCAATGCAGCGTCTTTAACAAGACCGGATTTCATCGTTCGGGCGTTCTGTGGGCAGTTTTTGATGCAAGCACAACACGTGATGCATTTTTCCTTATCAATCAAATTACTGTTTTCTGAATCGATAGCTCCAACAGGACAGTATTCTGCGCAAACTCCGCATTGCGTACACTCATTACTAATTGCTATAAAATCGACACTCCATAGCTTCGTAATTCCTCCATAGGGATAGTTGCCCGGTATATTTATATCAGAAAACTTTTCGACAGATGAAACAGATAGTAGTTTTTCCTTTATTTTACGTCCAAATAATTCTGCGTGATTTAAGTCACTTGCATCAGGACGGCCTTCGGCTGTTGGCGTTTCGGAACTAGAGAAGGAGTGTTCCCCAATATATGCTGCACAGGCGATCGGAATACATCCACGTTTTATTAAAATATCTTTAAGCTCGAGTAGTGCATCGCCATACATACGATTACCATAAACGACAACACATACAGCTGGCGTATTATGCGCTTTAATCGCATGTAGCCATTCAATTAACAGTGCCGGCACTCTTCCCATATAAACAGGCACTGCAACAACAAGTAATTCATTTTCCGATGTTTGTAGTTGTTGTTTTCTCGCATTTGGTTTGGCAATATCTATTAGTTCCACAGTGCTTTGATTGATTCCGCGCGCAATACCTTGAATAATCGCTTTTGTTGTCCCCGTAGGTGAAAAACAAACCAGTTGTAGTGATTGTATTTTCATTAGATGGCCTCCATTATCTTTATTTTGTTTACCTTAGATGTCTTACTAGAATAATAATAATACAAGTCTTATAATGGTAATAGGAGCGAATTTATACTGGTATAAATTATAATAGACAGGATTGATGATGAGTTTGAATAATGAGAAACATCGATATAAAGAACTATCCGATTTTTTAAAAACGCGAAGAGCAAAAATTTTACCATCGCAAGTAGGACTTTTGCCAGGAGTGCGTCGGCGTACTCCTGGCTTGAGAAGAGAGGAAGTTGCACAGTTAGCTGGTATTGGCGTAACTTGGTATACATGGCTTGAACAAGGAAGACCTATTCATGTTTCAACTCAAGTAATTGAAAGCCTAGCAAAAGTTTTATTGCTTGATAGGCAAGAACGCATTCATCTTTACCTTTTAGCCAACCAGCCGATTCCAGTAGATATACCGGGATATCAAGGAACAGTAAGTCCGATCCTTCAACATGTATTGGATAGTTTAATATTATGCCCGTCTTTTATCATGGATCAGCGATGGAACGTTATTGCTTGGAACAAAGCAGCTTGCTTAGTCATTGGTGATTTCAGTGAAATGAACGTTCGGGAAAGAAATGTAGTTTGGGCGATGTTCACAGATAATGAATATAAAAAGTTATTTGTCGACTGGAATCTGCATGCCAAGAGTCTGCTTGCTCGATTTCGTTCAACGTGTGGGCAATTTATCGAAGATTCTTGTCTTGCTCAATTTATTGATGATCTTAAAATGCAAAGCATAGAATTTAATTTATGGTGGTCTTTACATGAAATTCAAAGTAATGGTGAAATTTACAAGCAATTGAACCATCCTGTTGCGGGAATATTAAATTTTGAAATTAGTAATTTTGATGTTTCTGACAATTCTGGCTTAAAATTGATTGTACATGTACCTTTACAAGAAACAGATACTGCTACAAAAATCAAATCATTGTTGGATGAGTAAAAAAATTTACAAATAAAAATTGGCTAATAAGCACAACCATCCTTATACCTGAACTTAAACCAGTACAAGAAAGAGTACTACCTGAAACGTGGCTTATTCATAGTGTTACATATATAGTTTGAGAAAGGCTTGTTTGCTACTTATTTTTTTAAAGAATAATTGTGGATAAGGCATTGACTTTAATTAGCTGGTCTTTGACAATCAAAGGAAATGACTTACTTACTAAACCAACAGTTATTTTTATTGAGAGATTGTTATTGCAGGTTTGAGATGCTATAATAAATGTAATAAGCTGGGAATAGGTAGCTAGGGTTCCGCCTATACAAAGGGTCAGCGACCGAGCGCTACATACCTGTCTACCTTCTAGATAGGGGCACCTATTGGCACAAAAAGCCCGAGGGGGATAGCTTGGTGTATTTCGTATACGCCGAGATATCTTCTGTGGGCTTTTAATGTTTTGAAAGGGAGTGTTACGTATACTTGCCGAACAATATGATGTTTTTTTAATTGACATTGACGGTGTAATTTATAATGGGGGTGAGCTTTTACCAGGAAGTATGGAAGGAATAGAAAAACTGCGTGCGCTAGGGAAAAAAGTTTATTTTGTTACAAATGATCCTCGCTTTTTGCGTCAAGAGTTGTGTATTCAATTGTCGCTTTTGGGAATAAAAGCCAGTACAGAAGAATGTATTACGACTGGTTGGGCTACAGCGCATTATCTTGCTCAACACGCTATTGATAAAGTTTATGTAATTGGTACAAAAAGTTTAAAGGCTGAAATTCGCAGTCTTGGGATCAAAGTAACAGATCAAGGTGACTGTCAGGCAGTGGTAATTGGCTATGACGAAAACACTACTTTTCGCCAAGTTCAACAGGCAGTAAAATATATTGAAACAGGAGCACAGTTTATTGCGACGAACGATGATAGGTCTTTTCCAGGCCCAGAGGGACGTTGTGTTGCAACAGGAGCAATTGTGGGAGCTGTACAAATTACAAGTCGACAGCAGCCCATCATTATTGGTAAGCCATACCCCCATATATTCAGCCTGGCACTAAAAAATGTTGATCGCAATGCGAGAATAGTGATGGTTGGCGATAGTTCAGATATTGATATTCTAGGGGCTCATCAATTTGGACTGGATGGAATTTTAGTGCAGGGTGAGCAACTTTCTTATCCATCAAAACACGATTATCGCAATCCTGAAGCTATGATTTCTAATTTGTCGTCTCTGTTTGATCCTAATATTGTCGCCTCGTGTTGGAAGTATCCTGGCTTTCCGTGGCCAGACAGTATAGAAGCTGGTGTTGCAGCAGTCATCTTCAACGAATTTTGTCAGGTTCTTTTGGTTAAACGCGAAGATAATGGGTTATGGGGATTGCCATCAGGACATGTTGAGGCAGGGGAGACTGTTGAGGAGGCAGTTATTCGGGAATTGAGAGAAGAAACAGGATTGACCATAGCCGTTCAAAAGCTGATAGGGGTATATTCAGATCCCGTTTCACAAGTTTTTGCATACCCATCTGGGAAAACAACTCACTTTGTTACATTATGTTTTCTATGTAATATAACTGGTGGAAGAGTAAAAGTAGACTATCAGGAGATTGGGGATGCTAGTTTTTTTGATATTCAACAATTGCCTTCCAATCTTCTTACTATGCATCCTCAATGGCTTTCGGATGCTTTAGCGGACATAGAGTTATCATTTGTTCGATAGTTGAATTTTTCGCAAAACTAGTACCGCGTATACGTTGAAGTTGGTACAGGCTTACGCAACGGTTGGTACAACATCACGTACTGGATACCGTTGCATAAAATAGATAGGCTTATTGAAAACTATTGATATACTTGGTTTTAAAAATGTAGAGGACCAAATTTTGTCTGATGAAATATTGTCAAGGAAACAGGAAAATTGGTCATCTTTGCTGTAATAATAAGCTAATCATGGCCTTTTCTATTCCAGAACTTTGTTGGAAATGACTTCCGGAATAGATCTTCCTTTGATTCTAGCAGTGGTTTGAGTCAAGGACACGTCAGACCGTGGGAAAACCGTATACACACTGAAAGTAAAGCAATTGGTTATACTAACCAATCCTCATCCACAACCTTTTACATCATGGGAGAAAGTACTTAATGGATAAAACTATAGTTTTTAAATGTAATTCGGATACTGTTATTATTGTATTGCATGAAATCTATGGGGTTAATAAGCACATTAGAGAAATTTGCAAAATGCTGGCGGATGGGGAAAATGACGTAATCTGTCCGAACCTGCTATTGCCCGGTCAATCGTTTGGTCCAGAGGAAGAGGTTATTGCTTACAAAAATTTCATACAAAATATAGGGTTTAGCGTTGCACAACAACAGGTTGAAAAATTGTCATTGGAAATTCGAGATGATTATAAGTACCGCTTCATTATGGGTTATAGCATAGGAGCTACGTTAGCTTGGCTATGTAGTCAGCGGGAAGGTTTGTATAATGGAATAATTGGTTTCTACGGTTCGCGAATAAGGGATTATAAGGATATCGTTCCTAAGTGCCCTACTCTACTTTTCTTTCCGAGGCAGGAGGAGACTTTTGACATTAATAGCTTAACGCAAGAGCTATCAACCGGAGAAGATATTAGCATAGTACAAGTTAATGCATTACATGGCTTTGCTGATCCATGGTCCAGTAAATATTGCTCAGAGGCAAGTGCGAAAACAATTAGGAAAACTATTGATTTTATTAATAGACAAAGGCGATAATGATGCTTAGAGTACCTACAACCGGGGCTCTTTTCTTTTACCATAAAAATAAAACCTGGGTAAATAAACCCAGGCTTTGGAGGCTCGGTGATAGATTTGATGGTGATGGTAGGCTTTTAATCCAACGTACAATATAGCACCTATAACCAGGATTTTTAATAATGGTGAGTCGCCACAGTTGCATTCACGTTGATGCGAATGTCTATGATGATGACAGAACATTATTAATCACCTCCTAAACTAGTTTGCCGATTATCAAGAAAAAATCCGGAGGTGATTTCCCTATGGCGCAACAGGCAACCTATTCGGATACTCAATGGAAATATAACACTGCTGGACTTCACAGTCAGGGTAGAATTAAGCAAAGAATAAATACAACCGATGAAGAGGTAATGAAGCATTTGAACGAACTAGGAATTTGGGTATTAATGAATTTCAAAGCCTCGAAATAGGACAGAGAGACGATGCGCAATAAGAAAGATGAAGAGAATCAAGGGTGCTACAATAAGGCAATTAGCCGTATCTTAATCGGCGGAACATTAGCAGACAGAAGGATAAAGATAATTTAGGAATATGAAGCGGGCGTGATAAGTTTGTATCTCATTAATAAAGCGGAGAACACTATTCAAAAGGTAGAAGAAAAAACATTCAATGAATTGGGATTCAAAGAACGAGAACATTTGCAGGAATGGTTGGCGAAAAAGCCAGACGCTCTTGGCGAAGAGTTATTAATAATTCAAAAGGAATTCGATGGATTTTTTGATACGAGTGAACGACTTGATTTACTTGCTCTTGATAAGCTGGGAAATCTGGTAATTATCGAAAATAAACTTGATGACTCCGGCAAAAATGTTACGTGGCAAGCGCTAAAATATGCCGCATATTGCTCAACTTTATCCAAAAATCAAATTAAAGGGATCTTTCAGCAGTACCTTGAGAAATCAGGAAGTAGTGAGCAAGCAGAGAATAAATTAGTAGAGTTCTTCGATAATATGGATTACGAAGAAATTGCCTTAAATAAAGGCCAAACACAAAGAGTTATTCTCGTCGCAAGAAGTTTCCGAAAAGAAGTAACCTCAACTGTTCTTTGGCTAATGAATTATAAATTACGCGTACAGTGCTTTAAAGTTACACCATTTGCTCTAAATGACCAGCTATTCGTGAAATTTGACCAGATAATACCCTTGAAGGATACTGAAGAATATGTCATAAGCATGGCCGATAAAACCCAGGACGATATTAATTCCCAAGAGGAAACAAAGTCCCGATATAATATCCGCTATGAATTTTGGAAGTTGATGCTAAAGCAACTTAATGCTAAATCATCGATGTTTCAAAATGTTAGCCCATCAAGGGACAATTGGCTCCAAGCTGGTTCAGGTATTAGTGGCGTTAACTATCGTTTTGTTGTAACAAACACGTTCGCACGTGCAGAATTAAATATTCAAAGACCTGATCTTGGTGAAAACAAGTTCATTTATGATGAACTACTCAAGCACCGTAAAGAAGTTGAAGATGCTTTTGGAAGTGAACTTGTCTGGGAGCGGCTTGATGATATTAAAACTTCCCGGATTAAGTGGGAAAAAACAGGATTGAGCATTTTTGATAAAGACGATTGGCCAGATTCGTCAGAATTTATGATAGACGGAATGACACGATTAGGAAAGGCGTTTCACAATCCAATAAAAGAAGTAAATAAAATGTTAAAAGCAAAACAGGTATTATAGAATAAAGATACGATAATAATATAAAACCAAAATGGAATTGGCTGTTGGAAATTACATCTTTTAGTACACTTCCTGTTCTTTTGATTATTAGATCGTCAGCGCAAATTTCATCTTCTATTTAAGAACAATAGGACGTTCCTTTTTAGTCATAAAATATATAAAGTTCACAAACAAGGAACGTCCCTTGTTGTCCCATAACTATAAAATAAAGAGAAGGCGGTGGAAGTATGAATAACATAAACTGTACTGAAAAAGATTATGACGGGATCACATAGCAGCTAAAATGAGAGGAGTTTAATATAATGCTCAACAATCGTTTAAGTTCGGTAATGCTTAATCCAGAGGCGGTTTATCCAAAAAGAAATGATAAAACGATATGCTATCTCAAGAATATAATTAAAAACCCTAATATAATTATTGGCGACTTTACTTTTTATCATGACTTTAATAATCCTGAGAAGTTTGAGTCGCAGAATGTCTTGTATCATTATCCTATTAACAATGATAAGTTAATAATAGGTAAGTTTTGTTCTATTGCTTGTGGCACAAAATTTATTTTTAACGCTGCGAATCATACATTAAAGTCTTTTTCTACTTATCCATTCCCGCTTTTTTTAACAGAGCTAAAAGTAACTGAAGCATGGGATAATAAGGGAGATATTATAATAGGGAATGATGTATGGATAGGATTTGATGCAGTAATTATGTCCGGGGTACACATTGGTAATGGTGCCATTATAGGTACTAGAGCAGTTGTTACCAAAGATGTTCCCCCCTACACCATTGTTGGTGGAATACCCGCAAAAAGAATAAGAAAACGATTTGACGATACAGTGATAGAAATACTTCAAAAAACAAAATGGTGGGATTGGGAACCAGAAATAATAATAGAGAATATAGACGCAATTCAAAATGGGGATATAGAACGGTTAAAATCGATTATGGTAAAGCTTGAAACTAGCTGATTTGAATAAAACATGGTGATTTTTATTTGTCGTGTCATATTATAAAAATAACCTCTGTCAATGATTTGACGGAGGTTATTTTTTATATAAAGCTGCAAAACAGCCGTTTACGCAGTGTGAGCAAGAGGATACGATTAATACAGGATAAGTTAACATAATTAAAAGAAATTGCTTGCATGAAGCGGAACGTCAAACCAGTGACTCCAAGGTGTGGACTCTGCAAGAAACTGTACTCTTCGCAGGATGACGATGGCTCGGCTTATGTCTAAACTGTAGGCCAGCAAATAGTCGACCTATTTCAGTCGTTAAGCGACAACTAAAAAGACAATAGGGACGTTCCTTTTTAGTCAATGCACGGCAAATAGAAAATAAAAAATAAAGGATGTCTGCCGTTATATTTGCGGCAGCCATCCTTCGTAAGCGGGTTAAAATTAAGGCTTTTTCGCTATTGTTGTCTCATTCGGCAGCAGGAACCATACTGTAGTGCCGGCATCTGGGCTGCTTGTGATATGAAGGGGCTGGTTGTAGTCGAGCTCTAGGCGGCGACGAACATTGGCCAGGCCGATACCGACAGCACCCAACCGACTGTTTTGAATATCCTCCAGCCGTTCAGGGGTCATGCCGGCGCCGTCATCAGTTACGGTAATTTGGACGCCTTCCTCAACTGTTTCTATGTTGACGGTGACACAGCCGCCGTTACGTTTTTCACGGATGCCGTGCTTGACAGCATTTTCAACCAGAGGTTCGATTAATAGTGGTGAAATCGGATAGGTAAGTGGTGCATTGCAATAGATTTCATAGCGCAGTAAGTCACCAAAACGGGCTGTTTCGATTTTGAGGTAGGAGCGGATAGTGGTCAATTCCTCACCCAGTTCAATGAAATGTTTAATACTGCAATAGTGCAGGCGATTGCTGATGAAAAGGCTGAATTCGCCAAGCAGGTCATAGGCCTTACGAGGGTCGGTGATGCAAAAACCCATAATGGTGTTGAGGACGTTATAGAAGAAGTGTGGCTTAATCTGGCTTAAGAGGAGATCTCGCTCACTCTTGACAGCTAGTTTAAGGGATTTCTTCATCAGCAAGAGGGAGGAAACGCGGGCAAGTAGTTCCCGTTTGTTAAAGGGCTTAGCCAGGTAATCATTGGCTCCTATTTCAAGGGCCAGTACGATGTCGTCGGGTTTGTTCCGGACGGTTAGAATGAGCACAGGCAGTTCAAGTGGTGTAAAGCGTTTCCGAATATGCTGGCAGACTTCGTAGCCGGAGAGGTCAGGCAACATGAGGTCTAAGAGGACCAGGTCATAGTCCATCTTAGCGATTTCCTCGAGCGCCGAACGCCCGTTGATGGCTTTGGTAATTTGGTAGGGCTGCTGGCCCAGGTAATTTTCCAGAATGCTGAGGTTGACGGGCTCGTCGTCGACAATGAGGATGGCGGCCTGGGTGTCTGTTGTTCTTAGATGGTTGTCAGTGTTTTCAAGAGGCGTGTGCTGTTGAGCCGCCTCCCGAGCAGCTTGTCGGCTGCCGGCAGGCAGGGTGAAGGAAAAGACGGAGCCATCGTTCTCCTGGGATTTGACCCAAATAGTGCCACCCTGTAGTTCGACCAGTGTTTTGCTGATACTCAGCCCTAAGCCTGAGCCTTTATATTGGCCGTCCGTTTCTCCTTCGATCTGAATATATGGACTGAAGATGGCGGATAGTTGATCCTCGGGGATGCCCCGGCCGGTATCAGCAATATGAATCGTGACTTGATTGCCGCTTAACGTGGACGAGATGTGGATTTCTCCGGCGGGAGTGTACTTGACGGCGTTTTCAATTAGGTTGTGGAGGATTTGCTGCAGCTTGGTTTGGTCGCTATAAACAATAATAGAAGGATCGACGGCATTGATGAAGGTCAGATTTTTTTGGCCGGCCAATATCCGGCAGGTGGCGATGACTAGTTCGACGGTATCTTTGAGTTGAATGTTTTCGGGGTGCAGGATGATATCTCGATGTTTGAGTTTTAAGAAGTCCTGTATATCGGTTACTAGGTTGACCAAACGCCGGTTGATGGCCATGACGGTGTCAAGGGATTTGCGCTCTGGAGCGGAGAGGCGGGCGGCCGCGCTGTCTTTTATACTGTCCAGAAAGCCGTTGATGCCATGGATAGGGGTAAGAATTTCGTGGGTGACTTCGGCTAAAAAGTCGTCTTTGAGTTTGTTCATTTCTGTTAGTTTCTGGTTGAGGACTTCTATGACGCCAAAGGCGGTAATGAAACGCCGCAATACTAGGATGGACTGGATACCTGTCAGGATGATCACACCCAGGGAGTAAAGGTCGCCGGTTTGAATGAGGTCAGTGTAGTAAATCTCATCATGAATGATGGCGGCGACCAAGCTGAGATGTCCTATAAGGAGAAGTCTGGCATCGTGATTTTTCTGCCAGCTGGCCTTTGCGATAACGGCAAGTAAATAGATGAGAAGAGCAGTCAAAAACAGTTGATTGATAGGAAGAATTCTGGTAAAGAAGGAAACCGGGGCAAAGGCGATTAGTACCAACTGGATTATCGAAGTGAGTGTAATGGCTTTTATCAGTCGGTCCGGTATTTTGCCGGGCAGCAGCGCATGGACAAACCAGGCATAGAAAACAAGGGCAAACATGGTCATGTATTCGCTCCTCAAGATCAATGTCTGGGGTAAAGATGGCAAGAGATAAACGATAATCGAGTTTCCAGTGGTCAATTCACGCAAGGAAAATGTCAAAACAAACGCGGCAAAAAAGGCCGCCGTCTTTTCAAAATGGCGGATAAGAAAGAAGAAACTGTAGGTTAAGCCGAGGGCGACCATAAAACCAAAGGTGAAGAGGTTGATGCTAGTGGAACGAAAGAATTCACGTTCCAACACATTCTGGTCGCCGAAAGTAATAGAGCGTCGGGGGCCGCCTTTGTCGTGCATAAAGTTGGATACCTGCATGACCAATTCAATGCGATTTCCGGCAGTTTTAATGGGAAGGATCTTATCATAAAAACGGCCCTCACTGGTGGCGACGTTAGTGGTGACGACACCCGCTTCTGATATTAATTGGCCGTTGGCCCACAACTTGTGAGCGGTGTAGGGAAAGGGGAACTTCAGAGCCAACTGGCGGCTGGCATCCGGAGTGTGGATGATCAGCCGATAGGTTCCATAGCCGGAACCTTCTACAGGCTCTCCCTCTAAGGTATAGTTGTTCCAGGGGCCGGGAACTTTGACCAGATGGCGGGGATAAGCTGCTGTTTCGGTAAAATCCTGGGGGGTGAGCAGATTTTGATAGTAAAATTCCCATTCGCCGTCCAGTTTGACTACGCTCGTATTTTGCCAATCAATGGATTGGAGATCAATGATGCCGTCAGTCGCTATTGGTGGTGCATAGACTTGCTTGTCCGATGGGGCGGCAGCCACCGTTATGTTTAAGGCGAAGAGTAGGGTGAAGATAAAACTAAAAATATGGGTCAGTTTTTTCATATTAATCTCCTGGCGATAACCGGTTAGTCATATGATAAATACTTCCTTTTATATCCTTAGAATAGATGGAATTGACCTAATTTGTCAAATTATAAAGGAATTTTTAGAAAGCTTGTCGTATCTCATAATGGGAAACAGTACTGTGGTGGTTTTCTACTTCGTAATTATATAGGAGATTTTTTGCGATGATTCAGACCCTGTTGGTGGACGATGAACCAATGGCATTATCGAACTTGAAATATATACTGAAGTCTTTTCCCGCCTTTAACGTGGCCGGGGCATGCGCCGTTCCGGAGGACGCGCTGGAGTTTTGTGCAAACCATGAGGTGGATGTCGTTTTTATGGATATTGAAATGCCACGTATCAAGGGAATGGAACTAATGGCAAAAATGCGCGAAATCAGGCCTGCTCTTGTCGTTGTCTTTGTTACTGCTTACAGGGATTATGCTATTCGAGCGTTTGAAACCAACGCGCAAGATTACCTGCTAAAACCGATTACTATGGAACGGATGGCGATTACTGCCAGAAAAGTTGAACAGCAGCTTCAATTGCTACGGTCTGCTGCAAAGCATTCGTCTGAGCGGGGGAACGCTAATGATTATATTTTCGGGAAAAATGCTGGAAGTACCTATCTGCTTAGTCCAGAGGAGATTCTCTATTTCACAACCGAAAGCAAAAATGTTGTTGCCGTGACTCCTAACGGTGTATATATATTGCAACACAGCCTTTCTTACTTGGAAAGCCGCTTGCCGAAACAACTATTTTTCCGTTGCCATACTGCCTATATCGTGAATCTGAAGAAGATCGAATATATCGCGCCCCGCTTTCGTAATGCCTACTCCATTAAAATCGTCGGCATTACGAAAACCGTTCCGGTAAGTCGTACCTTTGCCAAGAATCTGAAACAGCGAGTAAGCACTATGGACATTATGATGTCATTGGATAGAGACGACCCTATATAATTATTTTTAAAATTGATATAACATTTTTTAGTGCACACAATAGGTGCACTTTTTTTGCGCCTATTACCAGTTATCCCCGAAAAGGCGCCAATTACTGACATATTATTGCCGCAATTATCCTGAAAAAGTATACTTTAGATTAATTAGATGTATTTTGGGGAAAGGGGCTCTAATATGTATTTGACCACTAAATTTGTAAGTAGACGATATAATTCCAGCATTTTTATTGACATAACTTGTAAAACGTCCTCGAAGATGGCTTTTAAATAATCAGAAAACTTCAAGATGCAGAAATACTACAATCTTCTGAAAGTTAGTCCTTTTTTGAGCAACTATTTACCTAAACAGTATAAAGAGAGGTGTTCTTTGTGAAAATGCAGAGAAAATGGCGTCGGGCCTGGAAACGTGGTAAGCCGCACTGGGCAAGGAATAAACATTGGATGAAGCCTAGAATTATTAAAGCTCAATCCAGAAGACGGAACCTCTTTGTCGAAAAAGTAGCTAAATCTTTGCGACCGGTAGCAGCATCGGTGGCTATAATTAGCATGCTAGGGACACAGCAACTTACAGTTATGGCTAATGCGATTAACCCTGATGGAAAAACTGCGACGACAGTAACAGTCGATCCCATCAATGACAAGATCACCAATATCAGTACCGATACATACAGCAGTGGCGGCAATATCGGTTTTAACTCTTTTAGCAGATTTAACATTGATAGCGGCAATACCGTCAATTTGAAGTTGCGTACTACTGCCAACAATCTTATTAATATGGTTAACGATACGGAGCGTTCGACCATATATGGTACACTGAACTCGATAAAAGATGGAGCCATTGGCGGTAATGTGTACTTCCTTAATCCCCATGGTCTGCTTGTCGGCTCAACTGGTATAGTTAATGTGGGCTCATTCACGGCGCTGACACCGACAAAAGCCTTTATGGATAAGTTCTCACCAACAGACCCAGGCGCATTCGGCAACCTGGTTATTGACGGTCCGGTTCCCATTAGCGGCAGCGGACTCATTACTGTTCAAGGTAGAATTAATGCAATTGACAATATTAAATTGGCCGCAAATCAAGTAGAGCATTCGGGTGCTCTGCTGTCTAAGGCGCATTTTACTGGGACAAGTCCTAATTTTAGTGATGTCGTAAATGCTAATGGCGTAACCGCAGGAACAAAATATGCTGTTACGGAAGATGGTAATATTGAAATTGTTGCTGAGAAAATCAATGTAACAAGGGGCGCACAGATTATAGCCAAAGGGTATGAGGGCGCAACCGACGGTAACATTTCGCTTACTGCAACAAATACGGGTGGCTTCTTAGATAATGGAAGCTTTACTCAAGAGGCAAGTATTAATTTAGATGGCGCTACGCTTACTGGCAAGAATATTACTCTGAAAGCGACAACTGATTATAACGATGACGCATTTTTGGGCCTGGCGGTAAATAAATCCTCGGCCACCATTGATGTCAAGGATAGCAGTATCACCGCCAGCGGTAACGTTAAGATGGACGCCATCGTGGATGTCGATATAAGTGCAAAAACCCCATCCTTTATGGCAAGGCTGACCGGTGATTCCGCTTTTGCCGGGGCAGCAGTGGAAAGCACTGCCCGGGTAAAAGTTGACGGGACGACAGATATTAAAGCTGTTGGGGACGTCAGCTTGGCTGCCCAAAATACAATAAATCTTACTGTATCAGCCAAGGCAGCAGACAATAGCGGCGATAGCGGCAGCTCAACCGGTGGCAATAATGCCGGTGGTGGCAGCCTTGGTTTTGCGCGAGTTAGCAGCACAACTGAGGCAGGTATTACTGGACAAGCCAAGGTCAGTGAATCTAATTCAATCGCCGTTAACGCAACAGCAAAAAATACAGTGACAACGGAAGCTGTTTCCACAGTTAAAGGCGCAAAGGCGCAGGGAACAGGCGAAACGAGTGAAACAAAGAAGAAGCTCACCGAATATCAAGATGATGCTCAAACCAGTGAAGGCGGTGTTACTGTAGCCGCCGCGCTGGCAATTAATGATATTACAAGCTCGACAAAAGCCTATATGGACTCGTCAGAGACTTCAAAGGCGACAAATACCATCGCAGTAACCAGTAAAGCTGTTAACCAGTCTTCTCTTACTGCTGACGGCAGTGCTGTCGATGCCGGTGCTACTGGTGTAGGTGTAGCGGTAGGTATTAACAAGGTATCAGCAGATAATCAAGCCATTGTCAATCAAAAGCTGGAAAGCAAGGCTTTGACCGTCCAAGCCCTTATGAACGGCACAGAGGAAAATAGCCTGACAACAAAAGTAACTTCCGGTGCCGGTGCTGCTGATGTCGGCGTGGCGGGAGCATTAACCGTTAACGTCCATGTAAATGAAAGTTTGGCGCAAATCGGTAGCGCCGGTGATGTTAAGGCTGAGACAGTCAATGTTAAGGTTGAAAATAGCAGTAAAAATACCGCCAGTTCACTGCCGACTAACCCGGCAACAGGAGATAAAGTCGGGGTCGGCGCCTCTGTTGTTACTAACATAGGTATTAATCACGTACTTGCTGAACTTGCCGATGGGGCAAAAGTTAGCGGTGCTAATGACGTAAGCTTGACAGCCACCGGTAAACACAGCATGGAAACCATAGCCAAAGCCGGTTCTGCTGGCGGCATATCCGTCACCCCGGTAGTGGCCATCACCATAGCAGATAACCAAGCCAAAGCAAGAGTAGGCAGCGGCGAAACCTTAGACATAACCGGCAGCCTCACAGTTAAAGCCGACAACACCGGCAGCAGCAAAACCACAGCCGAAGGACAAGCTGACGGTGAAAAAGCGGCGATCGGCGCAGGCATTGCTGTAACCGTAGCAACAGACCAAGCCGAAGCCATCACAGCGCGGAACATTGATGCAGACGGCGGAGTCAGCTTCATAGCAGACAATGCCGGAGCCACGGAAACTGTTGCCATAGCCGGAGCGGCAGGCGGAAAACCTGAAGCCGAAGCAGAGCCGAAAGACGCAGGCAATCCTGAAGGCGAGAAAAAGACGGTAGACGACACCGTGGGCGAGCAAATAACCAAGGCCACTGATAAGAAAACGGCCGACGGGACCAAGCTAACCGATAAAACCTCGGCAGAGTCGAAGACTGCCTTAAAGACAGATAACCTACCGAAGGCTGAGACCGGCGAAGGCTCAGTCAGCGTAGCTGCGGCTGTTGGCGTTAACGTTGGCACATCAAGCGCCAAAGCCTATACCCCGGATGGTGTAACCATTACCGCCGGAGACACCCTGGCAATCAAAACGACCAATAACGCTGCCGCCAGCGCTAAAGCCGATGGCAGCGTAGTAGCCAAACCGGAAACCGACGGCTCGAAAGTCGGCATCGGCGCAGCGGTAGCTGTCAACGTAGCCAACGTTACCAACCAAGCGACTTTAGGCAAAGCTGTCCATAAAGTTGGCGGCCTTGATATTAGCGCCACCATGCGTGATGTTGGTGAGGCTGGCAAAGAAGATAAAACCTCGAACTTCGGAGCAGAAGCTGCATCAGGTGCCGGCGCCGCCGAAGTCGGCATAGCCGGCTCAGTTGCCATCAACATCGTGGACAACAGCAGTGAGGCGAAGATCGCCAGCGGCGCAGACGTAACCGTTACCAATAGCGGCGATGTGAGCCTGACCGCCGAAAACAACAGCGAAAGCACGGTAAAAGCCGTTCCCCATGGAGATCAAATCGCCGAAGGCAGCAAAGTCGGCGTTGGAGCCTCCTTTGCACTCAATATGGGAGTCAATCATGCCATCGCGGAAATTGAAGATACTGTTAAACTAACTGGCGCCAACAATGTTAATTTGGATGCCAAAGGTAGCCATAGCTTAATAACAGAAGCCAAAGCCGGTTCCAAAGGCGGCATATCCGTCACGCCGGTAGTGGCTCTTACCATAGCAGACAACCAGGCCAAAGCAAGAATCGGCAGTGGTGACACCTTAGACATAACCGGCAGCCTCACAGTTAAAGCCGACAACACCGGCAGCAGCAAAACCACAGCCGAAGGACAAGCTGACGGTGAAAAAGCGGCGATCGGCGCAGGCATTGCTGTAACCGTAGCAACAGACCAAGCCGAAGCCATCACAGCGCGGAACATTGATGCAGACGGCGGAGTCAGCTTCATAGCAGACAATGCCGGAGCCACGGAAACTGTTGCCATAGCCGGAGCGGCAGGCGGAAAACCTGAAGCCGAAGCAGAGCCGAAAGACGCAGGCAATCCTGAAGGCGAGAAAAAGACGGTAGACGACACCGTGGGCGAGCAAATAACCAAGGCCACTGATAAGAAAACGGCCGACGGGACCAAGCTAACCGATAAAACCTCGGCAGAGTCGAAGACTGCCTTAAAGACAGATAACCTACCGAAGGCTGAGACCGGCGAAGGCTCAGTCAGCGTAGCTGCGGCTGTTGGCGTTAACGTTGGCACATCAAGCGCCAAAGCCTATACCCCGGATGGTGTAACCATTACCGCCGGAGACACCCTGGCAATCAAAACGACCAATAACGCTGCCGCCAGCGCTAAAGCCGATGGCAGCGTAGTAGCCAAACCGGAAACCGACGGCTCGAAAGTCGGCATCGGCGCAGCGGTAGCTGTCAACGTAGCCAACGTTACCAACCAAGCGACTTTAGGCAAAGCTGTCCATAAAGTTGGCGGCCTTGATATTAGCGCCACCATGCGTGATGTTGGTGAGGCTGGCAAAGAAGATAAAACCTCGAACTTCGGAGCAGAAGCTGCATCAGGTGCCGGCGCCGCCGAAGTCGGCATAGCCGGCTCAGTTGCCATCAACATCGTTGACAACAGCAGTGAGGCGAAAATTGCCAGCGGTGCAAATGTAACTGTCACCAACAGCGGCGATGTCAGCCTGACCGCAGAAAACAACAGCGAAAGCACGGTCAAAGCATTGCCGTCAGGAATTGCTTCAGGTTCAAAAGTCGGCATAGGTGCATCGGTTGCATTAAACATCGGTGTTAACCATGCTATCGCGGAAATTGAAGATGGTGCCAAACTAACCGGAGCTGAAACAACCGGCATTAACGATGTCACCTTGACAGCAACTGGTTCACACACGCTTGAAACCGTTGCCAAAGCCGGCTCTGCCGGCGGGGTATCCGTCACGCCAGTCGTTGCAATCACCCTCGCCGATAACCAATCCATTGCCAAAATCGGCAGTGGTGATCCCCTTACCCTTGGTGGCGACCTCAGCGTCAAAGCCGATAACACCGGAAGCAGCAAAACCACAGCCGAAGGCCAGGCTGACGGCGAAAAAGCCGCGGTCGGCATCGCTGTCGGAGTAACAGTAGCTGTCGATGAAGCAGAAGCCACGATTGGGAGAAATATAGCTGCAGGCGGCGGCGTCAGCGTCCAGGCAGACAACGCCGGCTCGTCTGAAACCATCGCCATCGCTAGCGCGGCGGGCGGCAAAGCAGCAAAAGATGACGGTAGTGTCCAAGATGGAGATAAAGAGGTTAACGAAAATGTAAAAGATCAGACAAGTATAGTTGCCAATAAAGACGTAGTTAAAGATAAAGCGTCAGACAAGGCCAAGGCAAGCTTGGCAGCACCGCCCAAGGCTGAGACCAGCGAAGGCTCAGTTAGCGTAGCTGCGGCCGTCGGCATCAATGTTGGCACCTCTAGCGCAAAAGCCTATACTCTAGATGGAAAAGATATCACTGCTGGCAATACCTTGGCGATTAAAACGACAAACAACAGCGCGGCTGCCGCTATCGCGGAAGGCAAAGCTGTTTCGAAAGTAGGTACTGACGGCAACAAGGTCGGTATCGCCGCCGCTGTGGCTGTTAATGTTGTGACAGCGACTAATGAAGCCAGGCTCGGCGCGGCCACCCACAATATCAAGGGCTTAGAAATTTCCGCTACTATGCGCGATATTGGCACTGCAGAAGATCCTGACATTACTAACAACTTTAGCGCCCAAGCCACCTCAGGAGCAGGTGGATCTAAAGTTGGCATAGCCGGTTCAGTTGCCGTTAATACGGTAGTCAATACGACAACGGCAGAAGTGGCAAGTGGCGCGACCGTCAATGCGGGAAGCGGCGATGTGACGCTCCGTGCTGAACAGCAGAGCCTCAGCGAAGCCAAGGCTTTACCGACTAAAGAGGGCGTTACCGGTGGGAAGGTAGGCATTGGCGCGTCGGTCGCGGTTAACGTTGTATCGGATAACACCAAAGCAAGCATCGGTGCTAATGCAGGCATTAGTAACGCTGGCGCTGTACAGGTTATTGCCTCGGCCGACAGTGATACCAAGACCGAAGCGACAGGCGGCGCGGCAGGCGGTGTTGCGATCGATGCAGTGGTAGCGGTAACTACACTGGATCAAACAACTCAGGCTACTGTTGATACAGGTAGCAAATTGAATGCATCTTCCATAACCGTTCGTAGTACGAATAGCGGCGACCATACCGCTACCGCTACGGGGGACACGAAGTCTGATAGCGTCGGCATCGGTGCGTCAGCGGCGGTTATTACCAGCAAAGCTCTTTCTTCCGCGACGATAAAGCGCGATGTCGTCTCCGCTGGTGATATTACAATTGCCGCCTCTGCTGACCGTTCTTATGAGGCAGTAGCTGAGGCCAGCTCAAAAGGAGCCAATCCACTTGGTGATGGAGAAGAGCCATCCAGCAAGAGTACCAGTTCTAAAACGTTAAAAGACACTGCCGACAAACAAAAAGGTACCCAGGGCGGCAAAAAGGTAGACATTGCTGCTGCGGTCGGGGTCTCAGTCATCGATGATGATGTAGAGGCAGGTATTACTGGCGGTTCTGCCGCATCGAAGCGTAATATCACTACCGGAGGAAAACTAAGCATCACCGCTGATACTATATCAGACTTTAGTTCCCGTGGCAGTGGCGCTGCCCTCGATCCTAGCGCCAAAGCCGGAATCGGCGTTGGTGTTGGTATAAGCGTTGCACTCAATGACACAGCTGCGTCAATTGGCGATAACACCACTGTCAAGGCGGCAGGGGATGTTACTGTTGCCGCTGAATCACTGCAAAATAAATCAGATGCCTTTGTCAACAAGCTTTCAGCCGAAGGTGTGGCTGGCGCGGGTGGCGACAAGGTCGGCGTGGCCGGCGCATTGGCTGTTGCTTATTCGGATGCTGTAACTAAGGCCACTGTGGGAGACAATGTCAGTATTACCGGACAGAATCAAGATGGTATCAATAATACTGCCGACGATAAGGCTGGCAATGTTATGGTAACGACTGATAATACCAGTAAACTATCCGCTAAGGCATGGAGTGTTGCTTTATCGAAAAATGCAGGTATCGGCGCCTCCGTTGCTACGATAGTTTCTGAAAACGAATACACTGCTGAAGTTGGCAAGGCCGGCGTTATTAATGCCAATAGTCTTAGCGTGCAGGCTAACAACCATAAAGTAAGCGGCAGTGTTCCGTTTGAATTCAATACAGATGATCCTGAGAAACTCAAGGAATCACTCACTGACAGTAATTTGCAGATTATCTTTGGTCAAAACAATTACTACACAGAGGCAATCGCTGGCTCTGCCAGTGGAAAGGTAGCCGTTACCGGCGCTGCTGCTGTAAACTATTTTGAAGATACAACCAAGGCATCTGTCGGCAGCGGTACAATCGTCTCAACTGACGGTGCGGTTGATCTTAGCAGCAGTAATGATACGACTGCGAAAGCCTTTGTCACCAGTGTTGCTTTATCAACCGGTAATGCAGGCGTTGGACTAGTTAGTACAGATGTAATCAATAGCAGTGAAACCTCCAGTATTTTTGCCGGCGATATTAATAAGTCTGGTTCAGTTAGTGTAACAGCCGACGCCACACAGGATGCGGGTGTCTTTGGCCTAGGCGGTGGAGTCGCGAATACAGCCGGGATAGCTGGTGTTGCTACTGTTGTTGTTTCCGAAAATAAAGTGCATGCCCAAGTCGCTGATAATGCGAAGGTTAATACGACAGGCAATGTCGTTGTCTCTGCCAACAATGACTTTGACGCCTTAAATGTTGCCGCCAGCGTTGCTGTGGGCGGTACGGCCGGCATTGGCGCTGCCGTTGGCACAACCAACGTCCGGGCTGATACACAGGCTTGGATTGGCAAAAATGTCACCGTGAATGCCGGTCAGGATACAAGTATCACGGCTGCGGCTACAGAAAATCTCAATACAATTGCTGCCGGCGGCGCGGGTGGCGGTACGGCTGGCGTGGCCGGTTCCGCGGTGGTTGAGACTGTCATTGTCAAAACCAAAGCCTTTGTCGATGCAGGCGCAGCATTAAACAGTGATAAGAGTGTATTGATTAACGCCAGTGATGATACAACCATTGGCAGCTTTGGTGGCGCAGTTAGCTTCGGTGGCACTGCCGGCGTTGGAGCCGGCGCTGTAATAGAAGTTATTAATAAGGATACGGAAGCGTCAATTAAGGATTCATCTACTGATAAGAAGACCGTTGTAAATGCCGGTCAAGACGTTGTTGTCGAAGCGCAATCCAGCGAAAACATCACCGCAGCGGCAGCAAGCGCTGCCGGAGGCGGCACGGCAGGTGTGGCCGGTTCAGGCGTAGTATATGTTGTCACCAATAATACCAGTGGCTATATCGGTGACAACGCCCAGATTCATGCGGGTGGCAACGCAGTTGCTTCAGCAATTGACAATACCACGATGAACCTGTTGGCCGGCAATGTCGCGGTCGGCGGCACCGCCGGCGTCGGCGGCGCGGCCGGTGTCAGCGTGATTACTAAGACCACTGATGCCCATATTGGCGAAAATGCGACTGTGCAAGCTGACGGTAACGGTGCTGCGGTGCAAGTTGCCAATGGAAAATTCATTAATGACAGTAATTATGTACCTGGTAAGAATGAGATTGCGGCACCAGAAACCAGCGATCCTGACGAAGATGCTTACAAGCAAATTGACATTCAGGACCTGACCAAGCCGGTTGTGGCTCAGACACAGGCCATTAATGGCGTTGGTGTCAGCGCTGTTTCTAGTGACACTGTCCGAGCAGGTGCAATCGGCGCTTCGGTTGGTGGAACTGCCGGTATACAAGGTTCGGTAGGCGCAAATGTCATCACCAATACAACAAAGGCCTATATCGATCAAGGGGCGAAGATTAATACTGCGATAACCGGCGAACACGCCGACCAGTCTGTACTGGTAGCCGCGGGCAGTGATTTCCACCGCTTGTCAACAGCCGGTGCTTTCGCTGGCGGGGGTACTGCTGGTGTTGGCGGCGGTGCAGACATTGCTGTCCGGGATGCTAATACGGAAGCCTATATTGCCAAGGCGGCGCAAGTCATGGCACAAGAGGACATTGCTGTGACTGCAAATGCAAGTGAGAGTATTTTCTCTGTTACTGCTGTTGGTGCGGTTGGCAACAATGCCGGCATAGCCGGGTCAGTGGCGGTCAATGTGTTGACCAATAAGACTAAAGCCTATATTGAGGATGCCACTACTGCGGATAATGAAGCAGTAGTAAAAGCAGGCAACAATGTTCGTATTGCTGCCCATGATGATACAAATCTCGCTATTATAGCTGGTGGGGTTGGCTTAGCTGGCGTTGGTGCTGGAATTGGTGGCTCGGTTGATGTGACTGTTATTAATAAAAACACACAAGCCTATGTTGGTAAAGGCGCAGAAGTCGAAGCGCTGGGCGATACGCCCGGCGACACCCAGACTGTTTATGCCGGTACAGATAATAAGACCCAGGCCGAAGGCCAACGGGCAACCAAATCCATGCAGGGTTTAGCCATTCAAGCGACCAATGAGGAAAATGTCGTTGATGCAGTTGTAGCCGGTGGCGGCGCCCTCTTTGCCGGTATTGCTGGTACGGTCGTTACCAATGTAATCACTGCGGATACGGCGGCATATATTAATGATAATGCGAAAGTCACCGCCAAGGACGTAAGTGTGACTGCAGTCGATGATCTTAAATTATTCTCTGCATCCGGGGCTGTCGGTATTGGCGCCGCCGGCTTGGCTGGCAGCTTTAATGTCGGCGTGCTCTTAGGCGATACCACCGCCTATATTGGTGCGGCCGAAGTGACAGCAGCCAATGATGTAGATGTCAATGCTCTGGCGACCAAGGATATTAATGTCAATACAGTCAGCGCTGGCGGCGGTCTTGTCGGCGTGGCCGGCAGCGTATCCGTTCTAGCCATTGGTGGCAGCTTAACAGACGAAGCTCGTTCTTACCTCAGCACTGAAGATGGATCAGGAAGTGCCCAAAGCGATGCTGATAGCAAAGCCCAGACGAATCAGGCAGATTCCATGATCGGCGGCTATGCATATACCTATACGGATGAAGATGGAAACACACACAATATTGCTGACCAGGCAAGCGGCACCATGGGAGATAAGACGAAGAATATCTCTGTTTCCGATGCTGTTACGAATAACACGATTCCAGTTTCGCCGTTGCCTCATGGTACAGCGGCAGTTATCCGAGAAGGCGCGAAAATAAACGCCGGCGGTGATGTAGCTGTTAACGCCAAGGACAACTTGCAGCTGCAATCCGCAGCCGGCAGTGTTGCTGGTGGTGCCGGTGCCTTCGGTGGCGCTGTAACCGTCTCTGTAATCAATCATTTGACAGACGCCCATATCGGCTCAACGGCGGTCGTCAATGCGAAGGGCGATACGCTGGTTAGTGCCGTTGCCGCTGAAGACCTCAATACCTTCGCCATCGCCGGCAGCGCTGGGGGGACGGCTGTGGCCGGTGCTGTTAACCTTAATGTCCTTAATACTTCAACGAAAGCGCATATCGATCAAGGCGCTGCCATTAATCAAGGCGGAACGGACAGCGAAGATGTTATTGTCAATGCTGCTGATACAACAACGGTAGTTAACGTGGCAGGCAGCGCGGCGGCCGGTGGTGGCGGTGTCGGTGCTGGACTAGGCATTGATGTTATCACAAAAGATACCCAAGCCTATATCGCATCTGCCGCTGGCAGTCAGGCTAAAGTGAGTGCTGGTGATACGATTGCCGTTGATGCTGTCTCGAAAGAGGATATTACTCATGTGGCAGCCAGCGGTGCAGCGGGCGGCATGGGTGTGGCCGGGGCGGTTACAGTGGAAACGCTGAACGCAACGACCAAGGCTTTTGTCGGCGATAATGCGGTTCTTACTGCTGATGGCAATATTCGTATCAATGCACAAGACGATAATACTATCAACCTCGTCGCCGGTGCTGCGACGGCAGGCGGCGTTGGTGTCGGCGCGTCTGGCGCGGTTGCGGTCGTGACAAAAACAACTGATGCTCATGTCGGCAAAGACGCGGTTCTCCAAGCGAATGCCAATCAAGACAGTATGAATGTGGCCAGTGGTTCGTTTACAGCGGCCTATACCGATCCGACAGGGTCGGTCAAAGCGCCGACCATGAAAACCACTGATCAATATTTGAGTCAAGCAGACAATAAAGATAATCTGAATAAAGAACGCACGGCTACCATTGAGCAAACGACAGTCAAGGGTGTTGCTGTTACCGCTACGGCGCAAGATGCGATTAAGAACATCGCTGTTGGCGCCAGTGGAGGCGCAGTTGTGAGTGCAGCTGGGTCCGGTTCGGTCAGTGTTGTACAAAACACGACGACCGCGTATGTGGCTGAGGGCGCCAAGGTCAACCAATCCAATTTGGGTGAAGCGGCTGATCAATCGGTACATATTGCTGCGGCAACCGACTATTACCATCTCGGCGTCGGCGGCGCTGCTTCCGCTAGTCTCGGCGGCGGCGCAGGAGCCGGTGTTGACACTTCAGTGGTTAAGAACAATACATCTGCCTATGTTGGCAAGTCTGCCGCTGTAGACGGGAAAAATAATATTAACGTAACTGCCCAAGCCGCAGAAGAAATTATGACAATTGCCGCAGCTGGCGCAGTTGGCGGGGGAGCCGGGCTGGCCGGTGCGCTCACCGTAAATACCATTACCAACGATACGCACGCGTATTTGGCTGAATCATCAGTGGTCAAAGCCGACAATAACATTCGCCTTGCAGCTAACGATGATACAAGGATTACCACTCTTTCCGGCAGCGCTGGCTTGGGCGGCGGCGCCGGTGTTGGCGGTGCGGTGGTTGTTAATGTAATTACTAAAGACACAACGGCCGAAATCGGCAATGGGGCGCAAGTAGATGCGAAGGCTGCTGGCAGTGATAAGGTGGTAGTTTATGACAATCAGCAAAACGGCACTAGCCGCACCAATAAGCAAATTCAAGGCTTATCGGTGGAAGCCACTAGTACGGAAAATGTCTTTGACGTAGCAGCCAGCGGTGCGGCCGGCTTGTCAGCCGGTGTGGCCGGTGCCGTCGCCGTTAATGTTATGACCGTTGACACAACAGCTCATATTGGCAGCGCAAACATTAATTTTGACCGTTCAGATGTTGGCGCGGCTCAGGCAGTCAACGTGAGCGCCGTCGATGACATCAAGCTCTTCTCTGTGGGCGGATCGGCAGCCGGCGGAGCTGTCGGCGTATCCGGCGGGGTCGATGTCGGCATTATCAAGACCAACACGGCTGCCTCAATTGGCAGCGGCGCCAATGTGAAGGCCGTGGGCCCTGTTGATATTAATGCCTTTGCGAAGAAAGACATTAACAGCTATGCGGCCAGCGTTTCCGGCGGTGCATTCGGGGTAGCGGGCGGTGTGTCTGTTTATACCATTGGCAGCGGCCTAAGCGAGGATGCCAAGAGTAGTCTGAACAGCTCTGGTGAAGATTCTTCTCATGCTAACGTACAGAGTTATGTGGATGACCAATTGAGCAAAAATGCCGTTGGTACACTGTTAGCAGAGCAAGACAGCGCTTCTATCAATGCCGTTGCAACGACCGTCAAGACTGATACGATAGAGGTTAGCAGTGCGTTGAACAGCACTGCGGCTCCTGGCGGCGTAAGCGCCTATATCGGCGATGGCGCAAGCATCAATACGGCGGGTAAAGTATCTGTCGAAGCCAAGCAAAACGTCGACTTTAGTATGTTCGATGGCGGCGCATCTATTGGCGGCATCAATGCCGGCGCAGGTGTGGGCATCGTATCAATGAAAAACGATACCACCGCCTTTGTCGGGCAAAATGCAAGCATTAGCACGAATGATGACATAATTGTTGAAGCAGGACTGCGCCAAGATGCGGATGTTAAGGCTAATGCAGCGGCTGGCGGATTAATCGGCGGGCTGGGTGCAGCCGTGGCAATCGTGAATGATGACAGTGACACGACGGCATACGTGGGTGATGCTGTAACGATCGCACAGGCCGGAACAGTCAGCGTGAAAGCTGACTATACGAGCATCGCGAATGTTGAGGCCATTGGCGCGGCAGCCGGCGGTTTCGTTGGCGCAGGCGCCGCGGTGGCAGAAGCCAATATAAGTGGTACCAACAAAGCCTATACAGGCAGCATCCAGGTAGGGCAGACAGCAGATAAAACCGTAGGTGCCCTGTCTGTCACTGCCACAAGTCAGGCCGCTGGCACAGCCAAGGCTGTAGCCGGCGCGGCTGGCCTCGGTGCCGGTGCCGGCGCCAATGCCACAGCCAAAGTGGCGCCAATTAGTGAAGCGTTTATTGGCAATAACGCGAAGATTAAGACAAGCGGCAATGTTAGCGTCAACGCTACTGGTCAAGGCACGGCTGACGCTGATGCCTTAGGGATCAGCGTTGGGGCTCTGTCGGTGGGCGCATCAATTGCCAAAGCAGAAAATACACCGACCGTAACAGCCGGGATTGGCAGCGGCGGTACGCTCAATGTGGGAGGCAATCTTGCCGTTACCGCCCAGCAGGCCCTGCTTAACAACCAGGATGCGGCTAATGCCTACGCTACGGCCGCCGGCGGCGGTTTAATCGGTGTGAACGCGACCGTGTCCGGTGCAATAAGTGATGCTACAGTGACAAGTTATATCGGTGACGACAATACCATAAATGTTACCGGCAGTGCCCAGATTACAGCAGATACCAAGACTAAACAGCAAGCGGCAGCGACAGCCGTTACGGGTGGCCTAGTTGCCATCGGTGCTAGCTCATCTGAAGCTGCTTCTAACTCCAATACTACTTCCTATGTGGGAGAAAGTAGTAGTATTAACGCTACCACCGTCAACATACAAGCCACAGGCACCGACGATAACTTCGCCTCCACCACTGCCGGCAGCGGCGGTGTAGTGTCCGGAGCCGCTGCAGTGGCTAAAACCAGTGCAACCGGCACAACCAAAGCTGCTCTCCAGGATGGGGCAAAGGTAGCAGCAAACACACTGGCCGTTAATGCGGCTCATACGACCAATTTCAACGCCGTTGCGGACAGTACCAGCGCCTCCGTTGTCGGCGGCAGCGGTCTTAAAGTCAACCATAATGTGGACATAGATGTCCTCGCCGAAGTTGGCCAAAATGCCAATATTGCTACACCTGGCGATACGGTACTCAAAGCTGTGAATACCAGTGTGAAAGACTGGCGTGGAGACAAAACCAGTGGCGACACGGCTGACTGGAATCTATCAGCGGCCGGTGGCGGCGTAGCCAGTGGCTCGGCTGTAGACAATGATATCAATGTCATCCATGAGGCAAACGTGACTGTTGGCAATGGCAGTACCATTACTTCCGGCTCCGGCGGTACAGTAGGCTCGTTCCTTGCTGACGCCGAAAGCAACATTACTGTACGGGACAAAGCCCGTATTAACACAGGCGGTGCTATTGCCATAGCTGATGTAGACAGCCGCATCATCGCCCTTGGTAATGCCAAAGTGGATATTGGCAGCGCTACCATTACTAACGACACTGGTCATATTAAAGCCGGTGCTAAAAACAATGCCAACATTGATAACCGGGTTGCTGCAGATACCTACGGTGTCGCCGGGGCACCGGCTGGTACGGCCTACAGTAACTTTATTGGCAACAACCAGATAAGCATAGGCAGTGGTGCCAAGCTTATCAGTGACGGTGATGTTATTCTGGCTGCCGGTCAGGATACAACTGGTGCGACCGGGACGATTAACGCCAACGCTGCTGTTAATCTCTGGAACAAGACCGTTATTCCTATTAACAGTAAACCTGACCCACAGGCCAACATCATTAGCAACAGCACCTTAGACATTAACGGTTATGTGGGCAGTGCCAATGATATATATTTGACGGCGGACAAGGGCACCATGAATGCCTCTTATACAGGGGTAGGCAAAGATTTATACCGTGAAGCCTTGGCGGCGGTGGGCAGCGCCATTAGCGAACTGTTTGGCGGTGAGCCAGTCAACCTGGATATCAAGGGAGGATCACGTTCAACCAGTGGTGCGGCAACTGTTGCCATCAATGACAGCGGAACAGTCGAGACAGGTCTGAAACGGGTAAAAACACTTAGCTTTGGCGGTGAATATGAATCGGACGGCGATGGAGGATATCGCTGGGTTCTTGATCCGGCCATCTCCGGTGAAGGTGTAACCTATACTGTTGAATACAGCAAGGCTATTACCGAAAGCATGACTGACCGTTTGAACGAACTATATAAGCTTAAAGCTGACTATGCAGGCGATACTGATGCTGTCGCTGCTTACGATTCCGAGATTCTGTTCTTGCAGGAAAAAATGGTATCCATGGGCCTAGCTTCTTGGAACGGCAGCGGCAGTGACAAGGTGTTTGTACCTGGTGTCAGTGCCGGCACAGGCGCACTTAGTCCGAAAGCGGCGGCTGAGAAATCGCTGGACCAAATGGAAAGCTATAAGAAGACTGTTGATGACAAGGTTACCGAGCAAACAGGAATTACAAATACTGCCCAAACATACCTTGAACTGGTCAAGACGCGTGAAACTGCACAGAGCACGCTGACAGCCAAAGACACGGCGAAGAATGCGGCGCAAGCGACTCTGGACAGCTACATTAACAGTAACTTTATCGGTGACCAAACGCCCACAACCAGAGACGATGCCGTCAAGAAAAGAGATGCATTGGCAGGAGACCCATTGACTGCGGGAGATGCCTTGATCGCCAAATACAACAAGGCTATTGAGTATTATGATGCCAGCAGCACTGCGGGAAGCGATTATAAGACAGCTAATGATAACCTTACAGCTGCTAAAAACTCCATTACCAATACAAATAGCAGTTGGAATCAAGATATCGCTTTGTCGGTTGTGCAGGACGACTATTTGGCGAAAAAAGCTATTTTAGATGGCTTTACCGCACAGCAAACGGATATTAAGACCAGTATTGACAGCTTGACTGTAGCGCTTCCCAGCTTATCTGACGCAGCACCCACCGGTCCGACAGCGGACTTCATCACCGTTAAACCCATTACTGTTCGTCTGGGCGACATCAGAATCAACGCCGACAACCTGACTGGCAGCGGCAAGCTCCAAGCACATGGCGATGCGTCCATTGCCATTACCAATAACAGCCCGGCCTTCCTGACCGTTGGGAACCTTACTGTTCGCGACGGCGGCTCCCTCCTCTTTAATGGCGCATCGGTCAAGGACAATGCCGGTATCAATGCATTAAACACCAGTAAGACCGGCGCTGGATTTGGCCAGGTCATAACCAAAGCCAATTCGCCGCAGCCCAAAGTTGTTGTGACCAGTACGTTTAACCCGAACGCAGCTGAAAACAAACAGATTATGTCTGGCACCAGCATAGCCGTCGCCATGTCGGTGGCGCCCGACATTACCCTGGCAGAGGGCAGCACCATTACCAATCTAAACGGCTTGGTCAAAGTGGCCAGTAACTATGGCAACATCTACTCCAACGGCAACATCAGCGCAGGCACCGTTGAAATTAAAGCCAACAATGGTGATTTTGTCCAAAGCTATGTCAACGGCTTTAACCACATCGGCGGCGATCCGGAGAAAATCAATAACGGCACCACTACCCCAGGCGGCATTACTGCCAACGGCAACATCTTCATCAGCGCCCGTTATCTCAACGTCAACGGCCTGATCCAGAGCGGCATGGCAGACTGGGATTTAACACTGGGTAATGATGTAAGTGTTAAAGTCAATGGCTCTAACATGACACTGGATCAAGCGAAGTCTCATTATCAGACTAATGGCGGAACAGGCTTGTACACCGTCGAGGGTGGCTATTCCGGCAATATCGGCAGTGACGGCTATGTCACTTATGACGCGAAAAACGACCGCTTTGCAGTTAGCGGTATTGAAGTCCATGGCGGCCGGGTACAGCTTCACGGGCAAATCATCAATACGGCTAAAGACGGGGCGGCCACAGGTAAAATTAGGGCCCTGGACGGCTATGGCACCATTAATATTACTAACAATTCCGGCAAGGATATTGTGCTGGAAAACCTGAATACAGGTGACGGCACTGCCGGCGTCATTGACATTACCGATACAGGCCGAGATGTCCACACCGTTTACACTAGTGACCGGGGTGTAGTCACTGTAACCGAAAATAATGTTGCGAAGGATAAGTCCAATTATAACTACTCTGACAGTGGCGGACGCGGAACTCTGACCTACAATCCGAAGGACAATCTGTTCTACAACTGGACGACGGGCACCGATTATTCGCAGACTAATTACTATCATTATCAATCCAAAGACGTATTCGGCTATACCTATACGTCAGAAACCGCCCCTGCAGGTACGCCGACCTATAGCAACTTCGGTGTCGAGACCCCTTTGGCCAACGGCATTTACCTGAGCAACGGCAGGGGCTTTGGTGGCGATAGTTATTATGCCACAAATACCAACGTCGTTGAAACAGATGTTGGCGTATACAATAAAATCCGTGAATGGACGGTGCGGCACTGGTATACGTTAGCCATTACCGGCACCTATCATCAGGATTATTCGATTACTACACCGAAAAAGAATATTACTACCTATTCGGTCAAAGCCTCTAACCCAATCGGCATTGAGTTCTTTGGCAATAATAGTGGTACAGTTTCTGTCAGCGGCAATAGTGGCAATGTCTTGCTGCAGGGGGCAATCAACAATAAGGAAGGCACTACCACCATCAGCACCACCAAGGATATTCTGCAGTCTGACGGCACAGCCCTTATTACTACAGGCAACCTGAATCTGAATGCTAACGGTACTGTCGGCACCCAAAACCAGGCTGTCAGGGCGATTATTGGCAACACCCTCAATGCATCTGCTGAAAATGGCAGTGTCAATGTTACCCAGGTACTGGGCAACCTTAACCTGGGCACAGTTACTGCCGATAACGGCGCGCTCCGTCTGACTGCTGACGGCAGCATCGTCAATGCCCCGATTTCCGATGTGCGCGGCCAACGCATCGAACTTACCAGCAACAACGGAGCTATTGGCGGAACGGACACGCCGCTGGTTATTAAAACTGGCAATACCACCAACTACCTGGATGCGAACTATGGACTCAAAGCTTCGTCTTTGGATAGCATAAACATCGAAAATCAGGCTTGGAGCAAGAATACTGCTGGCAATTTACTCATCGACACCGTGGAATCACGAACCGGTGATGTTACACTGAAGACATCTGGTCAGATGATTGACAACAACATCGATGAGCAAATCGACCGCCGCACTTGGGACCAACTGACCAGCTACTGGGATTCGCTGCAACTGCGGGCCGGAAGTGACGATAACAAAGTCAAACAGCAACAGGCCATCGAAAGTTATACTAACGGTAAGACCGCTGATTACCAGACTTACTGGCAATTAAAGTCTAGAATCGTGGACGGACATTATGTCTTTGCCGACGGGGAACAGGCTGCACTGGCCGCTCAAGGCATCAATACGGACGACTTTGCCGCAACAAAAGTAGCTACCTATCAAGAACTAGATAATCAGAAAGTGGGAAGCTGGAACGGCGGTAAATATGCCGATAACTTCAAGTACACCATAACCGCCGAAGAACAGGCTTCATTGACGAAAGGTTCCAGCTGGACCGACCGTGAACTGGCTGTCTCATTGGCGCCAGGCGCATTAAAACAACTGACCGACACCGTGCCAATTGTGAAAGCGCCCAATGTCAAAGGGAAGAATGTTACCCTGCAGGCAGGCGGCGGTATTGGTTCAAATCTGGCAGCAATAGTGATTAACGCCACTACTTCGCCGGATAAGCTGACACCTGAGCAGAAAGTTGCTTTGGCGGCAGCCGAACGGGGAGACATGGTAATTGATGAAACAGCTAGAACCATTAGCATTGCCCAAATCAAGCCTGTTAACGTAGAAGCAAGCGGCGGGTTGCTTACAGCCGACTCAGGCAGTTTCGCCTACCTGGGATCAGAAGCAGCTGTAACCCTTAATCAAATTAACGCGGCTGGCGATGTACGTCTTAAAACCGCCAAAGATATTCAAGCAGGCAATACAGGCTATGCCATTGTAGGGGAGAATATCATTCTTGAATCAGCCAGCGGCGGTATTGGCACAAGCTCAATGCCCCTCAACCTCGGTCACAGCGGCACCATCACAGCCAGAGCATCAGACAATATTTACCTGTACCAGGATGCAAATAACCCTGATATGAAGGTAGATACCATCTTTTCACTAAAAGACATCAGCCTGGAAGCAGCAGGCAATATTCAGTCTTCAGATGACAACGAAGAAGGGCTCAACATCATGAGTCAGTCGCTGAAACTGAAAGCTGGTAAAGCTATTGGTACTGGTGACAAAGCATTAGGCATTTCGCTGGATAAAGAAGGAAAGCTGACTGCCGAGGCGCAGACAGGAATCGACCTCAGCCATACCGGCGACAGTCTGAGTATTGCCAAAGCAGATGTTGCAGAAGGCGACATGACGATTACGACGTCCGGCGATCTTTCGGCAGACCTATTGAAGGCAAAAGGCAACATAGACCTGACGGCAACAAAGGGCAATATGATGCTGGAGCAGATTAATTCAACAGCCGGAAGCATAACTGCTAAGGCCGGCACAGACATCAGCGCCGACACCCTGACAGCCGCAGACAATATTAGCCTTAGCGCCGATCAGGACATTGCAGCCGAAAATCTAACGGCAGCAACCACAGCCTTAAGCGCGGAACGAGACATTACCGCGACCGGCGTAAAAGTCAGTGAAACAGGCACTATAACGGCCGGAAGAAATCTCCAAGCCACCACAGTGGAAGCTGTAAATGACATTAACCTGACGGCAACAAGCGGCAATATGACGCTGGAGCAGATTAAGTCAACTGCTGGAAACCTAACTGCTAAGGCCGGCACAGACATCAGCGCCGGCACCCTGACAGCCGCAGACAATATTAGCCTTAGCGCCGATCAGGACATTGCAGCCGAAAATCTAACGGCAGCAACCACAGCCTTAAGCGCGGAACGAGACATTACCGCGACCGGCGTAAAAGTCAGTGACACAGCCACTATGACGGCCGGAAGAAATCTCCAAGCCACCACAGTGGAAGCAGCAAATGATATTAACCTGACGGCAACAAGCGGCAATATGACGCTGGAGCAGATTAATTCAACAGCCGGAAGCATAACTGCTAAGGCCGGCACAGACATCAGCGCCGACACCCTGACAGCCGCAGACAATATTAGCCTTAGCGCCGATCAGGACATTGCAGCCGAAAATCTAACGGCAGCAACCACAGCCTTAAGCGCGGAACGAGACATTACCGCGACCGGCGTAAAAGTCAGTGAAACAGGCACTATAACGGCCGGAAGAAATCTCCAAGCCACCACAGTGGAAGCTGTAAATGACATTAACCTGACGGCAACAAGCGGCAATATGACGCTGGAGCAGATTAAGTCAACTGCTGGAAACCTAACTGCTAAGGCCGGCACAGACATCCACGCTGGCACCATGACATCAACCGGAGATATTGGTCTCACCGCCGGTCAAGATATTCTTGTCAACCAGATCCAGTCAACTGCCGGCGATCTTAACCTAACTGCTGATAGATCCATCACCAATGTAAATGATAGCGGCGATATTAACCTGATTGGCAAAAACTTGACACTGACTGTGCAGAACGGTAGTATTGGTGCAACCGACAAGCGGCTGGTATTGGCCGTTCCTGGCAATGTAGAAGCATATGCTGCTAATGACATTAACCTGGAAGCCCGTTTAGGCGACCTGAATGCAACCAACCTGGTTAGTCAACAGGGAGGCATTCAATTGCTGGTTGTTGATGGCATGGCAAACATTAATCAGGCTTCGGCTCCCGGTGGCACAGTCATTCTTGGCGCAAAGGCAGGTATCGCGGTTAATAATCTAAACGTCCAATCGCTGGAATTGAATAGCCTCGAAGCCGGAAGTACGCTGGCCCTGGGGACAGTATCGCTTGGTGAGTCCATGAAGCTGGCTGCGGATAATATCAGTATTGGCAGTATAGAACATACTGGTAACTCGTCTCCTGTGCAACTCTCCATGACCGGTGGCAGCAAAGCTATGGCTGATAATATTAATGTTACAGTCCATTCTGATGCGGGGGTCGTTTTTAATACCTTTATCGCCGATCAGGCCAATGTGAAGGCATATGCCGACAATGTAAGCTTTTTTGATACCCGTATCGGCAGTTGGGCAAACATCCGCAACAACAACTACTATGTACACGCCAATAACTTAGACAAGCGTCTTGCTGATTGCGACTTGCAAATTAGGCCGGAGAATAATTCCTTCTATCTCACTATGGCAGATGACCGGCAATTCCTGACTAATGCGCTTGTCATGAACTATCTTCCTGAGTTCATGGTTAACGGAGCCGTCAGTGAGAACAGCCTTATTAGGCAGACCAGTAAAGCTACCGCTTTGGGCAATACTGCTTCTGGCAATAATTCTCCAACAGGCAGCTTAGGAAGCAATCCGCTTAACTCTGGCTTCAACGACGGGCTCCAAACCTCGTCCATGGGAAATATTGTTCAAATTAGTGGCGGAGTAAACACGGGTACAGCCGGCGGCGGAGTAAATACTGATACAGCCGTTGGTGGAGTAAACACTGGTACAGCCGGTGGTGGGGTAAACGTTGGTACAGCCGGTGGCGGAGTAAACACGGATACAGCTGGTGGCGGAGTAAATACTGATACAGCCGGCGGCGGAGTAAACACTGGTACAGCCGGTGGTGGAGTAAACACTGGTACAGCCGGTGGCGGAGTAAACACGGGTAATACCGGTGGCGGAGTAAACACGGGTAATGCCGGTGGCGGAGTAGACACGGATAATGCCGGTGGCGGAGTAGACATTGGCAATATCGGTAATAACGAAGACGATAAGGAAAATATGGACAACTAGGAGAAATAATACTTAAAAGCGTAGCAGGCCGCTTTCCGCGGCCTGCTATAAAAGGAGCAATGTGATATGAGCCAAGAAGTTTATGCTGATAAGGTGAGCAATATCTATGTCAATGGCGATACCGTCCGAATTGATTTTGTTAGTCTGAACCCTGCTTTACAGGATAAAGATGGAAATCTAGTGTATAATCATGCTGCGCGGATAGTTATTCCGCTGGCTGGATTTATGGAAGGCTTTTCTCTTGGTCAAAACGTTATCGGACAATTAGTAGATAAAGGCGCTATTACCATTACGCCGCAGCAACAACCTGTGTCGCCAGTAGAGCAACCGGTCAATACAGAGGATGATGGGCATGAAGGCTAAAAACCTAACAGCTGGTCTTATAATACCTTTAACTATTCTGTGCTTGAACAGTTCGGCTTTGGCGCAAAACATGCCACCGGCGGGCTATAATCCATCTGGTGCGGAGCTTAAGCAAGCTGGCGACACCTTCGAATATTACCGATTAAGTGAAAAAGTTGAATCCAAGCCTTCGGCAGAAGATTCCGTTATAGATAAAACAGCACAGCAGACGGAGCAATCTCCTGCTGGAATGGCGCGGGTTTTTATAAGCCGCATTGCCGTTGACGTTTCGGATATTCTCACAGCAGGAGAAATTCAGGCTATTACAGCTACTTATGAAAATCGAGAAATCAGTATTTCCGAACTTAATGAAGCTGTTAGTAAAATCAATGAGCTTTATAAAAAGAAAAACTATATTACAGCTAAAGCCGTGTTGCCGCAGCAAACAATTAAGGATGGTGTTGTACGCATCCAGTTGGTCGAAGGACGCCTCGGGGAATTGCAGCTCTCGGGCAATCAATATACGCGGAACATGTTTGTATTTGACAGGCTTAACCTAGCTAAGGGCAGTCTGGTCCGCTTAGACAGTTTGGAACAACAGCTAACACACTTTAATATGACCAATGACTTGCGTCTCCGCGCTGAACTAAAACCAGGCGCTGAATTTGGCACTACTGATATTGTGTTGATTGCCGAGGAACCAGAAAACGAACAATTCTTTTTGTTCTCTGATAACGCCGGCAGCAAAAATACCGGTCGGTACCGTTATGGATTTTCTTGGACCAATCGCAGTCTGACTGGCAACAGGGATATTATTAGTCTGACACCGGTGTGGTCAGAAGGTACCTTTGCGGGTTCTTTTTCCTACAGTGCACCTGTCAACAACAAGGGACGATTAGAAATAAGTTATAATAGAAACCGGATTGACATCTTGTCAGGCCCTTATGCAGGTCTTAACATTGAGGGCTATTCCTCCGATTTAGGTCTTAGCTATAACTGGAATCAGGATGTCCGGGCCGGCTTTAAAACCGAACACAGCTTCCAGTTGAACGCCAAAGATTCTGAAACCCTGTTTGATGGCAGTAAGCTCTTCGATACAGATGTCAAAACCTTTGGTTATGGCTATACATTGCAGGCAAATAGCAGCAAAAAGGCCGTTTATGTTCGTCATGATATAACAAGAGGCTATGCCGACAGCGTTGGTCAGAAGCAGAACTTAATTAAATACAACTTGTCGTCCGTGCGTCAGCAGGCTTTGGCTGACGGCGTAACTCAGACCTTACGCTTGAGTGGGCAGCTGACACCTGACAAGAACTTGCCGACAGTGGAACAATTCTCCTTAGGCGGAATGTCAAGCGTGCGCGGCTATGAGGAGGGCTTGTTGCTAGGGGACAAAGGTTATTTTCTGAGCGCTGAATGGAGTAAACCTCTATCTGAGAAATCTACCGGATTTATTTTTATCGATCATGGTGGTGCCTTTCCGTACAAAGGTAATAATGAATCCATCGACAGCGATGATTTTCTGACAAGCTTTGGTATGGGGATTACACATAAATTTTTGTCAGAGCAAACGGTAAAGCTGGCTCTTGGCTTGCCGTTACAGCACCAGAATGATAATTCCCCCCGCCTGCATTTCATCTGGCAATCAATTCTGTAACAAACTGGTGTGTGGAAACTATCCCCAGACCCGCTTAAACGATTAGTTTAGCGGGTTTTTTCATGCTTATGCAGAGTATGTTTCCGGTATGTAGGTTTTGAAAATAGGTGTGAAGTTATTGCTGGAAAAGCTTGACGCCAGGAAGACCAGTTACTATTAAGCCTATCGTTCGTGCAAAGAAAAAATGTAAGTAACCTTAGTGTACTTATGCTATTCGTAGCTTTGCTTAAAATAATAGTAAAGAAAGTTCCCGGTCGACCGCGAAGAACGGCCTGATGTTGATCATATATATGGAAGTGTGTCAGGCGCTGACTCGATCGGGCGGATGGCCGTTGACCATGCCTTTAATCAATTTGAGGATAGTTTGATTCGAAATATGGGGGCTTTAATGGAGCGCCTAAGTTTCCTACACCTCACAATCTACTATTCTTATTAAGATATTGGCGTCATAATGGTGATAAAAAGCGCTGTCGATGGTAGAAAAGACGCTCACTGCTATGAGCAAAGGCGGCATATATGACCATCTTGGCTATGGTTTTGCACGATATTCCACAGATAATAAGTGGCTTGTACCGCATTTTGAGAAGATGCTTTAGGATAACGCGCTATTATGTCATGCCTATTTAGATAAGGATTTTAAGTCACTGGGGACGGTTCCGGTGGCATAGTATAAATCTTAATAATTATACTTCAAAAGAATGGCTTTAGTTCTCGACTGAGTAAACTATTAATATAAACAATTTGCGGTAGGTATAATTCTCCTGCCGCTTTTCGTTTATACTAAGGGCTAGAACCGATTTGAAGGTCATACCAATGCTTAAAGAAAAGCATCAGACTAATCGTTTGATTGACGAGAAAAGTCCGTATCTTTTACAGCACGCCCATAATCCAGTAGATTGGTACCCTTGGGGAGACGAAGCGTTTGAACGAGCAAAGCAAGAGGATAAACCAGTATTTTTAAGTATCGGCTATAGTACTTGCCATTGGTGCCATGTCGCCTCATAGAATTAATTTTAAAGAGTTATTTAGCCTAAAGGGTATTTTAGAAACAACTACTCACTATTAGAGGAATACAATGGTAAATATCGTATGTTCTTATGTAGATTGTATAAATATAATGGGGAGTGTAATCTATGGAGAAAATAGTTCTGTCGCAGAAATTTAGTCTTTTTGCAGAACACTGGAGTCCTAAAATTGTCGGTGAATTAAATGATTCATATATAAAACTGGCCAAATTAAAAGGAGAATTTGTTTGGCATCATCATGAAGACGAGGATGAACTGTTCTTTATTGTAAAAGGAAAACTATTAATAAAGTTCAAGGAAAAAGATGTTTTGTTAGATGAAGGTGAATTTATTGTTATTCCAAAAGGAGTTGAGCATCTTCCTGTTGCAGACCAAGAAGTATATGTAATGCTTATCGAAGCTAAAACAACTTTAAATACTGGTAATGTAGTAAATGAGAGAACAGTTGAAAATCTGAATAAAATATAAAATGGTTGAATTGAAATGATGGGGACTGTCGAAGGGACAGATTTATTGATACAGATGTTGTCAACAACTCCGTCCCCTGTAAGATATACGAAGTCAGCAATAGAAGTCAAAATGCCTAAATTAATATCAAGCCTTGATGATATGCAACGAAGTGCTGATTATACACTTGACATATTCTTGAGAGCACAAAGAATGCTGAAAGCCAAACTAATGAGTCTTACGCAATGACCGACGAAACACTAGGGACTGTCCAAGAACTTGACCGGAGAATTAGCGATTTAGAGAACAACTTAATCGATGTGGATGAAAAAATTGACGCTTTGCTAGAAAATTTCAAGATAGAAAATCCGAGGCTGATAAGGGTAAGAAAAAGTGCGTATAGGTATATTGAGGAAGAATATCGTAAAAACAAGTCGGTTACAGATCAGCAAGTCTTCGATATGCTTAAGGATTTCTTTTATGTTGACCATGAGTTACTTAAACGATGGTGCTCAGAAAAATTGACTGAAATAAGGGGATGTAAGAAAGAATAAATAGTACGGAGGACAGGATTACCAACCATCTTGCTGGTTGGTTTTTCTTTTTCTTGATTTACCACAAGATCCCAATTGTAATTAATTTAATCCTAACAAATAATAATTATCAATTATATAACGTATGTAAAATCACCCCCAAGCAAATCCTAAATGGTAGCTATAAAAATGAGGTGATACAAGTGTCTACCAAGCACGTTAACCACCTAGCCAACGAAAAGAGTCCATATTTATTACAACATGCCCACAACCCCATAGACTGGTATCCATGGGGCGAAGAAGCCTTTGCCAAAGCCAAGGCTGAAGACAAGCCGATCTTTTTTAGCTGTGGCTATAGTACGTGCCATTGGTGGCACGTCCATAAAAGTAACACTTTTGCAGGGGAAATAAGTAAAATATCGAACTAGAGCCATAGCTAATATTGCGATAGCTATGGCTCTAATAGTTAGTCGTGAAAAAGTTGAATATATAAATGATATGTTAGTTAAACGTGAAGTTATTGACAACCAATGCAGAGCAGTGTCAGTAACCTCGCTAACACTTTCTTTGTATATTCTAGGGGAGGTTATTAGGATTAAGAAACTACAAACACATTTGAAGATTTTATTACCAGATATTCCGGAAGAATTAGCTGAAGTTATATTTTCAGACAGACGAATTTGTAATGAAGATTATTTTGAGATGGGAAAAATCAGTAATTGTATAATTGAGAACCAAAGGGCAGAACGTGTGTGTTTTGATAAGGTCATATTTAAAAATGTAATTTTTAATAAAGTTAATTTTAGCAGATTAGAATTAACCAATGTTATTTTTGTAAATTGTGATTTATCAAATGCAGACTTTAATGAAGCCATCATGCATCAAGTTGAGATTAAAAACTGTAAAATTTTAGGAATCAATTTATTGGGAGCAACATTGCGCAATGTACTATTTGATAACTGCTATGGGGACTATGCTACCTTTTGTAATGCAAACTGCAAACAAGTGAAGTTTCATAACAGTTCATTAGCTAATGCCGATTTTTATAAATCAACACTGCTGCATGTTCATTTTTCGAATTCAAATTTAGATCAGATTCAATTATCTGGTACTAAACTAGCAGGCATTGATTTAACTAGCTGTGAGTTTAGACAGATTAGTGTTACCATAGAAGATGTACAAGGGTGTATCGTTTCCCCACAGCAAGCAGTTGGTTTTTCAAGATTATTTGGCTTGATTATCAAAGATTAGGAGTGCCTTAGGGGCGGTGTTATTAACATTTAATGCTAAGAGCGTCAGCAACCCCGTCCCGTTGACATCCTAGCATCTCGGCTTTTTTCAGCGCCCTGCGACGGTAATAAACTGTTTATGGGGTATTGGAAAAGTTCATTTTCAAAGGGATACAATTTCTTCCCTCTTAGGCATTTAGTAATAGATTATTGCATTATCCATATAGGATTTGGCTATAATGAAAGCTTTATATTGTGTAAAGGAGCAGTAAATGAATAACGTAAATCAAAATAAAATACCTACAATTAAATTGAAGTCAATTGTACTTGATTGCCCCGATATTCAAGCTTTGTCTGATTTTTATATTCGGATGCTTGGATGGGAAAAGGATTTTGTAGAGGAAGGGGATTTTCTAGACATCTGTTCTCCGTTGGGCGGTGTTAGATCGCCTTTCAAACCAACACTGACTACGTTTCCCCTGTGTGGCCGGAAGAACCTAATGCGCAGCAGCAGATGTTACACATCGACTTTGCGGTACAAAGTAAGGAAGATATGAAACGTGCTGTGAAACACACAATTTCATGTGGTGCAACTAAAGCAGACACCCAGTATTGCGACGAGTGGACGGTCATGCTTGACCCTGTGGGGCATCCGTTTTGTTTTGTCGTTTGGTGATATTTATATTCACGTTCTGGATCTGTGTAAAGAAATCCAGAAGGTCCTTAATGGTCGGCCAGTAACAGAATTACAGATGATGGAAAAAAGATGTCTGTCAGGGGGACGGAGTTAATGACAATCAACACAATGGATCGATGTCAACAACCCCGTCCCCTTGACACCCAAAGTGCAAAGAAATTATTAGATATACTCAATAAAATCAAAAATAGTCGTTGATAATAGTGAAGGCGTATTTGGAAAAATATTAGAAGAGGGTATGGTTTTATGGAGCATAGTAAACTTTCAGAGCACAAATTTAAAAAAGGGAAATTTGTAACTCCTTGGAATGAGTTTGCGAGCGAGATTGGAAGGGAAAATTCTTGGTATTATGGAAGGTTACCTGAATACTTGTGGTTAGCCTTTATCATTGATTATTATGGAAGAGAAACTGGACTTAAGAAATGTTATTTGATAGACAATAGTAGACAATAGGGACGTTCCTTTTTAGTCATAAAATATATAAAAGTTGACAAATAAGGAATGTCCCTTAGTGTCAGATGAAATGCTCTTTGATTTTCAAGCTGTTTTTGCCAAGATGGAATACAAAATGATTAAAAAGAGAATGCGGCAGGGTAAAGTTGCTGGTGCTAAGAAAGGCATGTGGACAAATGGCAGCCCTCCTTACCCGTACATATATAATCGAGCGACTAAACAGATTGAAGTTGATGCAGACAAACTAAAAATATATCGGGAAATTGTAGATAAATATATATTGGGAATGAGTACGTTAGAAATAGCCATAAATCTTAATCGGAGATGCATTGCACCGCCTTATGTTGGAAAGCGAAATAAATATGGCTGGTCACATGTTACCGTTCATCGACTATTAATTAACGAAATACACTTAGGGTATATCATATATGGCAAATCACGTAATCATCGTGGCACTCCGCAGTTGGTCGATAAGGAAGATTGGATAAAGGTTAAGGGTGAGCATGAGCCAGTCAAGACGGAAGAAGAACATGAGCAAATACTGGCTAGAATTGCTCAAAATGCGATTATTCCCCGGAAATGCCGAGTTGGGACACTACCATTATCCGGGTTATTATATTGTTCAAAGTGTGGTAGACGGATGCAATTTAAACGTAGGGAAACAAAGAATGGAAGCTATTGGACGGCTATGTGTGTTTATGCCTATCCAGATGGTACAAAATGTGATCAGGTAGGTCGGAAGCTGGATGATGCTTTCTATAAAGCATTGTATCAGAAGATAACTAAGATTGATGAGCAGACACTCGAATTGGTAGATGAAATAAATGAGCAGTATCAGGAACTTCAAGCATTATGTGAGATGAAGCAAAAGGAGTTAGCACAGACTGAACAAGCAATAGAGAATCTATTTGAACTTTATGAGGATGGGAAGATACCAAAACAACGGTTAAGTGATCGAATTGCTGGTCATGAAAAGACTAAGGCTGAACTAGAAGCAGAGATAGAGAAGTGCAAAACAGCGTTGGCCTCTCAGGTTAATTTAGTGACTGTTGAGATGGTAAAGAGGCGGATTGATGAATTTAAAAACCTATGGCTGAATGCGACTGACCCAAGCGATCAAAATAGCGCCTTTAGGTTATTGATCGAGAGGATTGTGTATGACCGGAAAGATGACGGTTTGAGGTTGGATGTTTTATATAAATAATTGAATGATGTAATAAATTGAGAAACTCCTGCTAAATTTGTATTAATTTGGCAGGAGTTTTGTGCATTTATGGCAAAGCTTACAAAGTAAGTAATAGATTCTACGTATCTTAATCGGCGGAACATTCGCATCGAGTCGCGTTGTTTATGAAAAGGGGTGTAATAGTGAGAATTGGCATTTTAACTTGCTCTGTAGCAACTCAGGATTCGGGGTGCTCATCAGTTAGTTGTCTTCATGATTTAAGAAAGAAAAAGGGGGCATTTGAAAGGTACAGTAGTGATCAAAATCTTGAACTAATTGGTATTATCAACTGTGCGGGATGTCCAACCTTAGCTGGTCCAGAAAAACTACTGAGTAGAATTCGCTCATTAGCAGAATTTCGAGTTGATACTATTCATTTTTCATATTGCATGGATGCTCTATGTCCTTATAAATCAAAGTATCAGGCATTAATAAAAGAGAACTTTCCCGCTATTGACGTTATAATTGGAACTCATGAAGCTCATGTGACGCATGAACAATTTAGAGAAAGTGTTAAAGAATTATTCTGTCAGCCTAAGCGAACAATGGTTGAGGTTATAAAAGGAAAGTAGTTACAAAATATATGGGACAGAATTGCTGACACCTATAGTTTTCTTACATGATCTCAGCCTTTAGTCAATCTTATGTCAATAACCCCGTCCCCTGACATCCCTACTGCGAGTCTTTTCTTGTGATAGGTTTTGAAAAGTTTTAGGAGGAGAGCTTATGAGTAAAATGCGTTTGCTTAGGTACAGAGTGGAGAAATTCAAGTCTGTAATGGATAGCGGATGGATTGACTGTGATGAGGTAACAACATTAGTTGGGGTAAACGAAGCAGGCAAGTCAAATTTATTATTAGCTCTCTGGAAATTGAACCCCGCCAAGGGTGGAGAAATACACTTTTCGGATGATATGCCTGTGAAACTTTTTTCTGATTTGCGGGAGGAAAAAAACAAGCCGAAATTTATTCAGGCAGTTTTTCAAATAACCTCTAATTCAGTTTTAGAATCTATATCAAAACAATCAGAGTTTGACAAGGATGCAGTAAGAATTGTTACTGTCTCCAGAGATTATGACGGGACGCGGTTTATTAACTTTCCTGATGCAAAAACATATTCTTCACTTCCTCAAAATGAAATTGCAGAGATTTTGGCTGACTATACGGATAAACTTGAAAAACTAAATGAAGCAGGTAAAACTGAAGCTGGAATAAAAGTGGAAGCAAAACAAAAGTTGGCTAAATCGAATGAAATAATAAAAGATAAAGAATTTCTGAATAAAATAGATATAGTAGCTCTTACAAGTGTTTTTGAGAGCATATCTGCCAAAACTATGCAAACATCGCAAATACGTCCAACATTACTTGAAATATATGAGCGGTTTTCTGCAATTTCGCAAGGATTTGATAGACCAAACCCTTCAAGCATCGAAGATGTGAGGAAAATTGTAATAGCAAACCTGCCCAAGTTTGTATATTATTCTAATTATGGAAATATAGATTCTGAGATTTATTTACCTCATGTAATTGATAATATGGAGAGAAAAAATTTATTAGGAATGGCAGAAGCCAAAGCACGAACCCTCAAAGTACTGTTTGAATATGTAAAGCTTGACCCGAAAGAAATACTCGAAATGGGCGAGGATGCAAAAGCCCCACATGATGGTAATGGAAGACCGACGAGGGAACCTAATGACGAGGAAATTAAAGAAAAAGCTGATAAAAAGAAAGAACGGGACATTTTATTACAATCGGCTTCATCAAAACTAACCCGTGATTTTAGAGACTGGTGGAATCAAGGGAATTATACCTTTGACTTTCGTGCTGATGGTAAACACTTTAGAATATGGGTGTCGGATGAAGTGCGACCAGAGAGAATTATTCTTGAAAATAGAAGCACCGGCTTGCAATGGTTTTTGAGCTTTTATCTTGTATTTTTAGTAGAAAGTCAAGATTCTCATTCGGGAGCTATCCTATTATTGGACGAGGCAGGATTATCATTACACCCGCTCGCTCAAAAAGACTTATCTGCTTTCTTTAATAAGCTGTCTCAAACAAATCAAATAGTGAACACGACACACTCTCCGTTTATAATTGACACCAATCACATAGATAGAGCTAAAGTAGTTTATGTTGATAAGGATGGGTACTCCGTAGTTTCAAATAATTTGCGGGCGGCAGAAAAACAATTGCAGACAAATTCCGTGTATGCTGTTCATGCAGCACTTGGATTATCCATATCAGATATTCTATTGCAAGGATGCCGACCTGTAATTGTTGAGGGCCCGTCAGACCAATTTTACTTTAATGCTATTAAGTTATATCTCATTAGTAAAAATTTGATTGCGCCTAAAGAAGAAATTGTTTTTGTACCATCGGGCGGAGTTAAAGCAGTAGGCAGTCTTGCAAGCTTATTATCTGTGAAAAGTGAACTTCCATATGTAGTCCTTGATTCAGATAAAAGTGGACAAGATTTCAAGGCCAAACTTGAAAAGAATCTCTATGCAAGTGAAGCCGAAAAGATACTTAGTATTGATAGTTATACATCTATATTCGAATCAGAAGTTGAAGATATTATCCCATTTGAACTTTTACAACGGCCAGTAGATAGGCTTTTTAATGTGGACTTAGATTTTTCAACTATATATGATCCGAAAAAGCCCATTATCTCACAGATAGAGGAATACGCTGCCAAAAATAATATTGATTTGCCAGAAGGATACAAGGTTGACTTAGCACGGCAATTCAAACAAGCCCTTTTTACTCATGGAGATAGGTACTCAGATAAGACCGTAGTGGATAGATGGCAATCTATTTTCAATAAGATACTTGAAAAATAAAGAAAATGGCGGGAGCATGACGGCCACGAAGCTATCACTAGCTCATGGCGAAAAAAGTTTTCTCATACCTCTCGTGATTATGCAATAGAATAAATTAATGAATTTTGTAAAGACATTAATTTGTTTCTTGAGTTTGCTGTCAATAGATAGAATGACTTTCTTGAAGACGTGGTTCTATCCTGAATTGACTTTTACAGACACACTGAATGGTTGGTACAATTAAACCCAAGAGATTTTTGAAATAAATGAAGGCGCTTAAATAAAACCGGCATTATAATGATGCTGGTTTTTTATTTTGCTATAACTTTCCTTGACTTACCACAACATACCAATTACAATAAAACTAATCCTAACAAATAACAACTATCAATTATATAACGTATGTAAAACCTTCATCAAGCAAATCCTAAATGATAGCGATAAAAATGAGGTGATGCTAATGTCTACCAAGCATGTTAACCACCTAGCTAATGAAAAGAGTCCATACCTATTACAACACGCTCACAACCCAATAGATTGGTACCCCTGGGGCGAGGAAGCTTTCGCGAAGGCCAAAGCTGAAGACAAGCCGATCTTTTTTAGTTGTGGCTATAGTACGTGCCATTGGTGCCATGTAATGGAGAGAGAGTCTTTCGAAGATGAAGAGGTTGCCGAAGTTCTTAATCGTTATTTTGTATCTATAAAAGTAGACCGTGAGGAGCGGCCGGATGTTGACCATATATATATGGAAGTGTGCCAGGCGCTTACCCAGTCAGGAGGATGGCCGCTCACCATTATTATGACTCCGGACAAGAAGCCATTTTTCGCAGGTACATATTTTCCAAAAGCGAGTAAATGGGGCAGACCAGGTTTAATGGATCTGCTAGATGCTGTTCAGCAGCGGTGGCGCGAGAATCGGGATGAGCTCATTGAACATAGTAATGAAATATACGCCTTGCTTAAGCATGAGTATAAACCTTCAACCGATGTGCAGCTATCGAGTGAACTGCTTGATATAGCTTTTCAGCAATTAGAAGCAGGTTTTGATGCTAAATACGGAGGCTTTTCCGGGGCGCCTAAGTTTCCTACTCCGCATAATATGCTCTTTTTGCTGCGTTACTGGCGGCATAATGGCAACCCCAAGGCTTTAGCCATGGTAGAGAAGACGCTTACCGCTATGCGGCAGGGTGGTATTTATGATCACTTAGGGTATGGTTTTTCCCGGTATTCTACTGACAATGAGTGGCTTGTTCCGCATTTTGAGAAAATGCTATATGATAACGCGTTATTGTGTCACGCTTATTTAGAAGCCTATCAATGCACCGGCAATCAAGATTTCGCCCAAGTTGCTGGGGAAATTCTAGATTATGTTATGAGGGATATGACGAGTTCAGAAGGCGGTTTTTATTCGGCTGAAGATGCAGATTCAGAAGGCGTGGAAGGCAAGTTTTATGTTTTTACCAGACAGCAGGTCTTGGATATACTTGGTGAAAAAGACGGCACGCTGGTTGCTGACTTTTACGGTATCACGTCCCAAGGAAATTTTGAACATGGCACAAGCATTCTAAATTTTATTGACCGCAATGTCGAGGCCTATGCGCATAAGATTGGGATAGATGTTGCAGAATTAACCAAATTATTTGCCTCTTGCCGGAGTAAACTTTACGCAGAGCGTGAAAAGCGGATTCATCCATATAAGGATGATAAAATTTTAACAGCCTGGAATGCTTTGATGATTGCCGCGTTTGCTAAAGCGGCCCGCGTATTGAATGTAGCTGTTTATGCTGAATTTGCCGAGCGGGCGTTAGAGTTTATTCAAAGTAGACTTGTTCGGAAAGATGGTAGGTTGTTGGCTCGCTACCGAGAGGGTGAAGCTAAACATTTGGCCTATTTAGATGATTATGCGTTCTTATTATGGGCCTTGGTTGAGCTATATGAGACGGTATATTCGCCGACCTACATAAAGTGGGCCTTGGAGGTCTCTGATGAGCTAAAACGGTTATTCTTGGACGATATAAACGGTGGCTTTTATTTCTATGGCTCGGATGGAGAGCAGCTTTTGACAAGGCCTAAAGAGATATACGATGGGGCCATTCCGGCCGGTAATTCGGTGGCAGCTTTAGCATTATTGCGTTTGGCAAATATCACCGGCAACAATGAACTTCAAAAGATGGCCGAAGCTGTACTTAAAGCCTTTGGCGGGCAGGTTAAGAAGTATCCTAAAGCGTATACTTTTTATTTGGTTGCCTTAGATTACCAACTGTCTGCGCGTCGGAAAATAGTTATTGCCGGTTCTAATGATTCAGAAGATGCATGGAATATGATTTTTGCAGTCTGGCAGAATTTTTTACCGGATACCGAAATCGTCTTTAATGACAGAACGAAAGCCGACTTAGTTGAGAAAATTTTGCCAGCGGTGAGTAATCAACAGCCGCTCGATGGTAAGGCTACTGCCTATATCTGTGAGAATTTTGCCTGTCAGCCGCCGATTACTGATGTCGGAAAGTTATTGAGCGCCTTGGTCATCGAATAAGTGAAATAGATATTGCTGAATAAGTATTATTAATTTGAATAAGTATTTTTAATATGGTAATATTAACCTAGATGCTAATAATTACTTCATATAAGGGAGGAAATGTTAGAATGATTAGTCAAAAAATGCAAGATGCCATTAACGGTCAAATTCAAGCAGAATTCTATTCAGCTTATTTGTATCTTTCCATGTCCGCTTACTGTGAAGGTAAAAGCTTGAAGGGCTTTGCAAATTGGCTTAACGTACAATATCAGGAAGAGGTTTCCCACGCGACTAAACTGTTCACCTACCTTGGTGAGCGCGGTGGCAAGGTTCGTCTTGCTACTATTGATGCTCCACCTTCCGAGTTTGGTACTTTGGCTGAATTATTTGAAATGGTATTAACTCATGAACAGCATGTAACTGATTTGATCAATAAACTGTATGAAGTTGCTGTTAGTGAAAAAGACTTTGCTGCGCAAATCTTCTTGCAGTGGTTTATAAATGAACAAGTTGAAGAAGAATCAAGTGTTGGCGAGGTTCTCGATAAGTTGGCTGTTATTGGTGAAAAAACAGTTGATGTTTTATACTTAGACAAGGAATTAAGTACTAGAGTTTTTGTACCGCCCGCAGCTAACAATGCTTAGATAATGACATCAGCCAGCATCCTTAAGGAAGCTGGCTGATTCTGTATCAATCGTTATTTACTTCACTGTAGTCTTGGTTTCATTCGTGGTTTTTGCATCGTCGACTAGGGTGGTCTCGGCGCGCTTGATGGCCTCGCGAACCATCGAACCAACTTCGCCTGTAGTGACGTCGCTCCAGTCACCATCTTCAATTTTTTCGCCGAAACCAAGGTCGTAAGCTAGTTGCTTTTTCAACTTATCAGACATTACTTCACCCATAGTTCCACACCTCCCGAAATTTTTTTAGGCAGATGGGCCTAAGTTTATTATGTGCTGTAAAGTTTTTTTAATCCGATGGAAAGTTTCACAGTAAAATATTAAAATACCCCCTTATACTGGGGGATGAGGAGAGTGGTTGTATGAAGGTCGTGATTATTGGCGGGGTAGCTGCAGGATTAAAATCAGCAGCGAAAATTCGGCGCAGTAAGCCGCAAGCACAGATTACCGTTATTGAAAAGGGTAAACTTATATCCTATGGCGCTTGTGGAATACCCTATTATGTCGGTGGCGATATTGATGATGTAACACAGTTAATGACGACAGCCAGCGGAACTGTTCGTAATGCTGATTATTTTAAGAATATCAAAGATATTGATGTTCTTACCGAAACAATGGCGACAAATATTGATCGTGTAACAAAAACGGTGACAATCAAAGACTTGAAAACTGATAATGAGTCTCAGCTTCTTTATGATAAGCTCGTGATTGCGACAGGTGCAACGCCAATAAAACCACCGCTGCCGGGGATAGACCTAGCTAATATCTATCAAATGTGGCACCCTGATGACGCCAAAGCTGTCCGGCGTGGTTTGGAAACCGGAAAGTTCAAAAACGCAGTGATTATTGGAGCTGGACTTGTCGGCATGGAAATGGCGGAAGCGTTAACTAACTGGGGGATTAAAGTAACAGTAGTTGAAATGAAAGACCAAGTTTTATCTTTTCTTGATGCTGAGATGGCGGCTTCTGTTGCTCAATACGCTACTGGGCAAGGGGTAAATATCCTGACAGAGGAAAAAGTCATACAATTTAATGGTGATGGTGTAGTTAGTGAAGTTGTTACAGATAAGCGCAGTGTGCTTGCTGACCTTGTTATATTATCCATTGGCGTTAAGCCAAATGTTGAGCTGGCTCGTCAGGCCGGGCTTGATATTGGTGTAACGGGAGCGATCAGTGTTAATGAGTATCTCGAAACAAGTGATCCCGATATTTATGCCGGTGGTGACTGTGTAGAAAATACCAACTTAGTGTCAGGGAAAAAGGTATTTGCCCCCATGGGTTCTACGGCGAATAAACACGGGCGGGTGATTGGCGAGAATATTTGCGGCGGTCGGGTCAAATTTCGCGGTGTACTCAATACTGCAGTCGTCAAGTTTATTGATTTTAATATTGGTAAGGTCGGCTTGACCGAGCGCGAAGCTAAACTATTAGGCTATGAGTATATTGCCGCTACGATTTCTGGCCATGATCGGCCGCACTATATGCCTGAAGTCAAGTCGCTAAGTCTCAAACTGGTTGTGGATGCTAAAAACCGCCGCGTCTTGGGCGCACAGGCCTTTGGCGAGGGCGATATAACAAAGCGGATTGATGTTATTGCTACAGCTTTAACGCTCGGAGGAACTATTGACGATTTGTTTGATATTGACTTGTCCTATGCGCCGCCCTATAATGGTCCAATTGACAATGTTGCCGTTGCGGCTAACGTTGTTATGAATAAAATAGTGGGGCAAATGGTAGGTATATCCAGCTTCGAGGCGAAAAAACGTATGGATGAGGGCAATGCTATTTTCCTGGATGTGCGCGCGCCAGAAGAGTTGAAAAAAATCAGGCTGGCTCACAGTGATCTCAAGAATATTCCCCTGGGGCAACTGCGAGAGCGTGTTGATGAGATTGATAAAGATAGTGAAGTTGTTGCGGTATGCAAGATAGGTCTTAGAGGTTATGAAGCCTCTGTAATTTTAAAGGGACAAGGCTTTAATGATGTTAAGGTCCTTGAAGGTGGTATAACAGCATGGCCGTTTCAACGCGATGCCGATTAGTTAAGTTGCATATGGTTCAATGAATTATGCTGAAGGACGCCAGGTGAGTATTACCCTGCGCGTCTTTTTTGTTAAAGGAGTTTCTACCATGAGAGGAGAAGAATAGACTAGTTTTTGATTTAGGGAATCTAGAGGAGAGAACGGAATTGTCATTGATGAAAATAATCGAAACCGCAGAAAAACAGCACAAACTGGAAAAGGATGAAATCGTTGCCCTGTTGGAAAATAGTGACTGTGATCAGGCAATCACGATAGCGGCTGACCGAGTTCGAAAGCAATATGTAGGCGATGAGGTTCATTTACGGGGTCTTATTGAGTTTTCTAATATCTGTCGGCAGAATTGCTTCTATTGCGGGCTTAGGGCTGAGAACGGTGCTGTTAAGCGATATCGTTTGGAAACTGATGAAATCCTTGAATTAGCTCGCAAAGCCAAAGGTTATGGTTATAAGACACTTGTACTTCAATCAGGTGAAGATACTAGTTTTACTGTACAGAAATTAACGGATATTATTAGCCGTATAAAAAAGCTGGATATGGCTATTACATTAAGCATTGGTGAGAAGTCGCGTGAGGAATATTGCGCTTACAAAGAAGCAGGAGCTGATCGTTATCTGCTGCGGATCGAAACAACTGACAGTCAGTTGTATCAGAAACTACATCCTCACATGAGCTTAGAAAATCGAAAACAGTGTCTGTATACTCTAAAAGAACTGGGTTATGAGGTGGGGACAGGCTGTTTGGTGGGGCTGCCGGGGCAAACTCTCGAATCGCTGGCAGATGATATTTTGTTTTTTCAAGAGCTTGATACCGACATGATTGGTCTTGGTCCATTCATACCTCATCAAAGTACGCCGCTTAAAAATGAAGTTGGCGGCACTTTTGCGATGGCTATTAAAGTGATGGCAATTGTCAGACTTTTATTACCCGACAGTAACATTCCAGCAACAACTGCAATGGAAACTCTTAACAGTAAAGGGCGGCTCATAGCACTGCAAAGCGGGGCAAATGTTGTGATGCCTAATGTGACTGAAGGTGACTACCGCAAAATGTATGAATTGTATCCTGGCAAAATATGTGTAAATGATACTCCGGCTCACTGTCGTAGTTGTATTACGGGGAAGATTAGCAGTATCGGCAGGACAGTATCACAAGAATATGGCTTCCGAAAGAGGAAGGTAACCACTAATAATTAAAGTCAAATACAATATTCAAAACCTGAATGCCTAGTTTGTCTTTTTTACTGGCTCTTTTTGTACATACTAGACCTAAATTAAACAAAGGGTGAGGTAAAATGAGATTTGTGCCAAAACGGGCTTTTTTTGAGCCGAAGGCCTTGGATTATCCTTTGGGGCAAAAAATTTATGACCAGCTTAAGGCTATGGGGATTCCTATTTTAAAGACTGGCTCGCACAACAGAGTTACAGGCATTCCGGGAAAAACTTCGCAGGAAGCCTACCGCGAGGCCAAACGGACATTGGTAGTAGGAGTGCGCCGCAGTAAAGATTTTGCTGCGTGTAAGCCTTCGGCCCATTATCAGTTGCCACTCAATACTAGCTGTCCTGGCATGTGTGAATATTGTTATTTGGCGACAACGCTTGGGAAAAAGCCTTATCTTAGGGTCTATGTTAACATTGATGAGATTCTTGATCGGACGAAAGAGTATATTGAGGAAAAGGCTCCTGATATTACTATCTTTGAGGGGGCCGCGACATCAGATCCAATACCAACAGAATATCTCACAGGCCTATTGAAACAAACAATCGAGTTTTTTGGTAATCAAAAGCTAGGGCGGTTTCGATTTGTTACAAAGTTTACCGACATAGATTCACTCTTGACTACCAAGCATCATGAACATACCAGATTTCGGTTTAGCCTCAATGCAAATGCCGCTATCGGGAGTTATGAGCATAATACGCCGGTAATGGAACAACGAGTAAATGCGGCTGCTAAAGCTGCCCAAGCTGGATATCCGCTTGGTTTCATAATTGCGCCAATTTTTTACTTCTCTGGTTGGCGCGACGAATACGGTAAGCTGTTTGCTGAGCTCGATGACCAATTACCAAAGTCAGCTCGCGGCAACCTTACTTTCGAACTTATAACTCACCGTTTTACTAAACGGGCCAAAGCCAATATTCTCAGCGTATTTCCTAATTCGGCGCTGCCGATGGAGGAGGAAGAGCGTAAGTATAAGTACGGGCAGTTTGGTTACGGAAAGTATATTTATCAGCGCGAGACCATGGACGAGATGAAACAGTTTATGCAAGACCGAATTAGCGACGCTTTTCCGCAAGCGAAGTTAGAGTATTTTGTCTAATAGCGCTATTCAACACAAAGAGGTTGCCCCATTCTTTCTGGACAACCTCTTTGATTATTTTTTCAATGGTACAGCGATTTTAACCTCATAGGCCGTATCAAATTCTGTTTTAAGGATGTGTGGTTCTCTTGGCTGTTGATATTTATCCCTATAGTTTTGATAAAGCTCAAGCAAGCGTTCCGGAAGATTTGTCTGCCTGTTATAAATGTCGGGGTACACTTTAAGATATAATCCGTCAAGTTTTTCGTTTACTATCATAGTTTCATAACCAATGATAACTGGTGTGCCTATATCCACAAAATCAAAGAGCTCCCGAGCGTCTGCATCCTGCATTCTTATGCAACCGCCAGAAACAGGATAGCTGATATCCCAGCCTTTATTGGTACCATGGATGCCATAATTTCTTTTGAATTCCATCCAGCGAGTTCCAAGCGGGTTGTCGGGGCCGGGCGGTACAGGATTACGATCAGTGAAGTTGAGTCCAGGTGTCCAGGTGGGTTCTTTCTCTTTGTAGAAGATGCTGAATGTGCCAATAGGAGTTTGTTCATAAGGAGTTCCGACAGCGATATTATACTGTTTGATTATATTGCCGCTATCGCTATCTACAAGTTCTAAAATATAAGCAGGGATATTGATATGTATTTCCTGCTGCGCCATGCATGTCCCAGTGCAGGCATAAAGAATAAGCAACAGGCATAACAAAATACGCAAACTTGTACACCTCGCTTTGTTTCATGAATGTTTAAATAAAGTTGTGATAGAGATGTTTCCATGGATGTATTTCGAATGCACGTGCACAAGAAGGATATTCGTTAGTATTTTGTTGATATTTATTAAAAGGTATGTCTGAGAAATAATGACATTAAAATCTCGTAATTTGCCACTTTTAGCAAATTACGAGTTAAAAGGAAATACTGATGATATTTACAAAATATTTCCCTGGAAATATTAAATTGATTTAAAATATAAAACATTTAATAGGTAGACAACTTGAGTGTAAAAGTGATAAACTTTTACATGGATATTTATACTAATTTGACGATTTATGCTTAAAGTTGTGAAATATGGGATTGGGGGACCTGACTTTGGAAAAGTCCACAGTAATTGGTGTTACACTTGGTTTTGTAGCGGTTGGTGTCGGAATGGTGCTCAAAGGAGCAAGTTTGACGATTTTGCTAAATCCTGCAGCGTTTTTGATTATTATCGCTGGCACAGTTGCTTGCCTATTTAATGGCTTTCCAATGGAAAATCTAAAGGCCTTTCCGGAACTAGTAAAACAGTTGTTTAAACAAAAGCAATTGATGTCGAAGGCAGAATTAGTTCCATTGTTTGTAGGGCTTTCGCAAACGGCACGGCGTGAAGGTATCTTGGCACTTGAAAGCCGGGTTGATGAAATCAATGATCCTTTTTTACGTAACGGTCTAACAATGGTCATAGATGGTCTTGACCCTGACTTTGTCGGTGATGTGCTTGATGCCGAAATACAAAATATGGAGGAGCGCCATCGCAATGGAGCGATGATTTTTACACAGGCTGGTACATATGCCCCTACACTTGGTGTTTTAGGCGCCGTTGTTGGGCTGATTGCCGCGTTAGGAAATCTCGATGACATGGAACAGCTTGGGCAATCGATTGCCGCAGCTTTTGTTGCGACGCTGCTTGGTATTTTTACCGGGTATGTTTTGTGGCATCCTTTTGCCAATAAGCTTAAAATTATATCAAAAAAAGAAGCCGAATTAATGCGAATGATGATTGAGGGAGTTCTTTCCTTACAAGCTGGTGATTCTCCGACAGCAATTGAAGCTAAACTGATCGCATTTATTCCTCAAAGTGAACGGGCAGGGCTTAAACCTAAAACGGAGGAAGTATAATGGGGAGAAGGAAGCGTCATCTTCGGCAACATGAAGAAGAACATATGGACGAAACATGGCTTGTGCCGTATTCTGACATATTGACCCTTTTGCTGGCGCTGTTTATTGTTTTGTTTGCATCAGCGCAGGTTGACCAAAAGAAGTTTGACCAAATTGCCCAGGCCTTTAATGCCGCTTTTCATAGCGGTACTCCGTATATGCTTGAGGGAAATCCCAATCCCGTCAATGGACAACCTGCACCAATGCCTATGCTGGCAGGTGAAGGTAAAGATCAAGCCTATATGATAGAAAATACTCAGCTGATTGAGGTAAAGCGAACTCTTGATAAATATATTCAGGAAAATAACCTGACTGGTGACTTGCAAACTGTCATGACGGAAGAAGGTTTGATGATACGGATCAAGGATACGGCTTTATTTCCCTCGGGTACGGCTGAACTTTTGCCTGAATCCAGACGGTTTGGGGCAGTGATAGCAAAAATGTTAACACCTCTCCAACAGCAAATCATTATTTCCGGACACACTGATAATGTACCGATCAATACTCGGGAATTTCCTTCAAACTGGGATTTGAGCTCTAAACGCGCCCTTAATTTTATGAAGCTTCTATTATCGCAAGAAAATCTTCAACCCCAGCGGTTTAGTGCAATTGGCTATGGTGAATACCGACCCGTCATGGTGAATGACACCGAAGAGGGACGCGCCAACAATCGCCGGGTCGAAGTGCTCATCCAGCGAAGTTATAGAATGCAGGAAGCGCCTATTGTTCGTTAAACTCTTTCAACCTTGCCTGATGGCAAGGTTTTTTGTTGGTTTACTGGTAAACAAAGTCTGATACTGATAAAATAGGATTAGCATATCATAGCATGAGGTGGCCACAGTGATTATTGGGGTAGGAATAGATGTCATCGAAATCAGTCGTATTAAGCAGGCTATTTCGCGGCCGGCATTTATAAAACGGGTGTTTACCAAATTGGAGCAAGAGTATTGTGATAGCCGTGGGGTTCAACGACCTGCTTCCTATGCAGCGCGATTTGCTGGAAAAGAGGCTGTTCTAAAGGCGTTTGGTACTGGTCTCACAGGCGGGAGTCTGCAGGAGATTGAAATTTTAAATGATAGCCGCGGTTGTCCAAAAATAACATTGACGGGTTTTTATGCGGATTTAGCCAAGGAAATGGGCGTTAAAACAATACATATATCGCTAACACATGCACGTGAATACGCTGCCGCGCAGGCAGTATTATGGGGAGGCGTAACAAGTGAAAGCAGCAACGGCAGCTGAAATGCGTAAAATTGATCAAATAGTCATCAAGACTTTTGGAATTCCCGGTACTGTGTTAATGGAGAACGCTGGGGTGGAAACTGCGCGACAAGTAGTAGCTACTTTGGGTACAGTAGAAAATAAAATGATTTGTATTTTTGCCGGTAAAGGGAATAATGGTGGCGATGGCTTTGTCGTAGCCCGGCATCTTTTCAACCAGGGTGCTAAAATTAAAGTTTTCTTGTTAGGAGTTAAGTCAGCTATAAGCGGTGATGCTAAAGTAAATTTGGATATTATTATTCGGATGGGAATTAGTGTTATTGAGGTTTCACATAGCCGTGACTGGGAAAAGGTAAAAATTGCTGCTACATTTGCAGAATGTCTGGTTGATGCCTTGCTTGGTACAGGGTTTACGGGTGAAGTGTCGGGTGATTTAGCGCAAGCTGTTGAAATTATCAATAAATCTGACAAGCTAAAGGTCGCAGTTGATATTCCCACGGGGATTGATGCCGATACCGGTCAAATTCGCGGAAGTGCAGTTCGGGCCGATTATACGGTTACGCTTGGGCTGCCCAAGCCAGGCCTTTTAATATACCCAGGTGCGGGGTGCGTCGGGAAATTAATAATGGCCGACATTGGTATTCCGGTTAAGTTATTAACAGATAACAGTATTAAACAAAATATTATAACTTCTGGCAGTATAAAGGAGATTTTAGCAATCAGGCAGCCTGATGCTCATAAAGGAACAACAGGCAAGGTAACTGTCATCGCTGGTTCGCAAGGCTTGACAGGGGCTGCTGCCTTAACATCTATGGCTGCCTCAAGGACAGGCGCTGGTTTGGTCACGCTAGGAACAGCGGAAAGCCTGAATGATATTATGGAGGCGAAACTGACAGAAGTCATGACAAGGTCGTTACCCGAAACAGTGGGGAGGACAATTGGCCGCAAAGCTTTACCGTATATTGAAGAGATGGCCTTAAAAAGTGATGTTTTAGCGATTGGGCCAGGCCTTGGTCGTCAGGACGAAACAATGGCTTTGGTGCGCGAAACAATCATGAAGGCTGAATGCCCATTAGTGATTGATGCTGATGCCTTAAATGCTCTAGTTGGTCATACCGAGATATTAAATCAGGCTAAAGCTTTACCGATTTTGACGCCTCACCCGGGTGAAATGGCAAGGCTTACTGGGTTATCGGTAAAAGATGTCAGCAAAGATTGCGTTACTACAGCACGTCATGCAGCAGGATTATGGGGGGCTGTTGTCGTATTAAAAGGAGCGAGGACAATTATTGCATATCCTGATGGTGAAGTATATATAAATACTAATGGCAATCCTGGTATGGCTACAGGGGGAACAGGTGATGTACTTACCGGAGTGATTGCCGGCCTTATTGCCCAAGGCATGACCACTCATGCAGCGGCTATAGCAGGTGTTCATATCCATGGATTAGCCGGTGATATTGCGGCGGCGACTCGTGGTACAATTGGACTTGTTGCCGGTGATGTTGTTGAGGCTTTGCCAGCCGCTATACTTGGGATACAAAACTTATAGTATATAAAAAAATTGACATTGGTATATAAGAACAGCTATAATTTAACCATGTGTAGAATCATGGGGCTGTTGGCGGGGGTGAAGGCGTGGCAGAATTAAAGCGTATTATGATTAGTATCCCTAATAGTTTGTTGCAAGAAGTTGATGGTATTGTTGCCATGGAAAAACTTAGCCGCAGCCAATTTGTACGGGATGCGATGCGTTTGTATATTGAGGACCGTAAACGCAAGGCAGTACGTGACATGATGCGAAGAGGATATCAAGAAATGGCAGTTATTAATTTGGCATTAGCTGAAGAGGGCTTATTGATAGACACAGATTTGTTTGAAATGCCTACATTGCTGGCGGAGAGTGAATAACTCATGATCGTTAAGCGTGGGGATATTTATTATGCCAATTTAAATCCGGTGGTAGGATCAGAGCAGGGGGGGCATCGCCCTGTTTTGGTACTTCAAAATGATGTTGGTAACAAGTATAGCCCAACGGTTATCGTTGGGGCTATTACCTCGCAAATTTCTAAGGCAAAGTTACCCACCCATGTTGAAGTGAGTGCGAAGCAATACAATTTAGAGAAGGATTCAGTCATTCTTCTTGAGCAACTTCGCACGATTGACAAGCGCCGGCTTAAGGAAAAGGTCACACATTTGGGTGACGATATCATGAATAAGGTTGATGAAGCAGTCAAAGTTAGCCTAGGTCTTATTCAACTTTAATAGATTCATCATAATGGGTAGAAGACTGCCTATTTTTAGTTTGTAGAAATAAGCGTTTGATTTAAGACTTGGCCGAGGCTAAGTCTTTTCTGATCGTAAAGGCATATATTTTTATTGCAGTAATCTTAGGAGGCGAATTATGAGATTTTGGCGAAAGTGGCAAAACTCGCTTTTAATCCTGGTGATGATGTTGGCATTAATAACCGCAGGTTGTTCAGCACCGTCGACAGGACAGGACAGAGGTAAGCAGGACAGTGGTCAGCAGTCACTTGAAATTAAAGTGTTTGATATTGGTCAAGGTGATTCAATTTTAATTCGGACAGCGAATGAAGTTGTTTTAGTCGACACTGGTGATGTTTCGACACGTGAAAAACTGATAAGTTACATAAAAAATGAAGGAATCACTACAATTGACAAAGTTATTATTACACACCCCCACGCTGATCATCTTGGAGGAATGTCAGGCATTCTTAATAATTTTGTAGTCAAACAAATTATTGACAGCGGACTTACTACTACGACCTCGTTGTATCGTCAATATTTGACGACCGTGCAAAAGAAGAACATTTCATTTCAAACTGTTAATCCAGGAAGTCAGATTGACATTGGCGGTGGTGTGATCCTTAAGTTCATGGCTCCCGAAAAACCATTGATAACGAATTCAGAACTAAATAACAATGCCATTATTCTGAAATTAATTTATGGTAATTTTTCAATGTTATTGCCTAGTGATGTTGAACGCGAAGGAGAAAGTCGTGTCCTTAAAGCTTATGGAACAGAACTCAAAAGTAATGTATTAAAAGCCGGGCATCATGGCAGCAGCACATCTTCAACGCCAGCGTTTTTGAAAGCGGTAGCACCGGAATCAATCATAATCTCTGTTGGTAAAGACAATGATTATCACCATCCCCATCCGAGTGTTATGAAAAGGTATACTGCTATAAAGAGTCAAATATACCGAACCGACACTGATGGAACGGTTACAATAACAAGCGACGGACAGAACTACAATATTACTAAGGAGAAATAAAAATGCGATTAACAGCGGTAATTGATCGGTTTGAAGAACAGATAGCTGTACTTTTAATCGGTGAGGATGAAATTCCAGTAAGTTGGCCTCGGACTGCCTTGCCGGAAGACGTACAAGAAGGAGATATCTTGCAGCTAACTATTGCTATTGATGGGGAAGCAACCCAGATGGCACGCAGTGAAGCGGACAACTTATTACGTCAACTATTGAGAAAAAACCAGGAAGTTTAACTTCTTGGTTTTTTTGATAATATCCTATACTTTCAGACTATTGTCCTGCAGGATTTGTCTGTTTATGGTCGAATGAGTGAAATAAGTCGAATTATCGTCAAAAACACTTTGTCCGACTAAAGGGGGTGCTTCATGTATCGGATGATTCTAAGTCTTCTCCTCGCTTTGTTGTTATTGCCGCAACTGGTGCTTGCAGCACCTGCAAATAGCAATAAGGCGCTCTCATCAACCCCAGCTGTGCAAATTCCTGTATTCAAGAGTGAAAGAGCACTTGCGAAGGTGCAAGGCCTCTCTAAGCTCGAAATAACAAACGTGCGTTACGCTCTACATAAAGATGCCGTTACTGGCGAAGTAACATTACGAATGGTTATTGATGCAACTGGGCCGATTAAAGGAACAGCTGTGCTTAACGATCTGCCGGTACCTCGTCTGGAGGTGGCTGTCGGTGGGGCAAGCTTAGGAAAACTCGGCTCGCAGCAAAAACTGGACGGTAAAATAGCAAGCCAAGTGAAGCTTATGCAAGTGAATGGCAGTAGTAAGTTAGTTATAGATTTAGAAAATATGATTGACGAGACTGATTACCGCATTTTCGCTTTGCCGCGTGATATTAAAGCGGACAAGCCATATCGGCTGGTGGTTGATATAAAACAACCAGCTCCACCGATTGTATACAATTTCACAGCTGGCTTAAAGGGCAAAGTTATTGCGCTTGATCCTGGACATGGCGGCAGCGATCCTGGGGCGATTGGTCCAGGCGGCAGTCAGGAAAAAACGGTGACGCTGGCGGTGGCTAAGAGACTCCAGACCTTATTGGAAAAAGCGGGTGCTAAGGTTGTTATGACTCGCCAAGGCGATCGTGATGTTTATGGTGCAAGCGCGACGGCGGTGGACGAGCTAAAAGCAAGAACAACTGTGGCAGCAAAGAATAAGGCGGATGTCTTTATCAGCCTTCATGCCGATGCGTTTACAAAACCGGAGGTTGGCGGAACATCTACGTTTTACTACCGCAAGTCAATGTATGATGGCTTGCTGGCGAAAAATATTCAAACCAATATCATTGAAGCAGGTAAGCTTTCAGACCGACGCGTAAATTCAGCTAATTTTTATGTAGTTAAGCGCTCGGTAATGCCGGCTGCACTCGTTGAAATGGCTTTTATTACCAATCCGGATGAAGAAAAACTGCTTAACTCTCCACAATTCCAGCAAAAGATGGCTCAGGGAATCTATCAAGGCCTTGACAACTTTTTTGTGGAAGCTTCTAGAAATGGGGGTGGGCGGTAATGCGGTCTACTACTAGGTATTTGCTTTGCTTAATACTGGCCTTAGCCATGCTGGTTTCCGGTTGTGCATCCAGTTTGCCTGCGTCTGATATGCAAAGTGGTAATAGTGTTAAAAGTACTCAGAAAGCTCCCCAAACTGCTCAGAATGGCAATGAAGTAAAGGCTGATATTGTTAAGATTACAGTTTACCGAGCTACACTAGATGCTGTATATTTAGTTCCCGAAATTCACCAAATTACCCGTAACGAATCTCCTGCTAAAACTGCTCTTGAACTCTTGTTATCGCCTCCAAACAGCAAGAATGTTGTATCGCCTATTCCAAAAGACACGGTACTTAAGAAGCTGACGATAAAAGATCGTATTGCTTATGCTGATTTTAATGATAAGATCATTAAGAACAATATTGGCGGTTCGGCTTCCGAACGTCTGCTAGTCGGTGCAATCGTTAATACGCTTACTGAATTCCCCGAGATTGAAAAGGTGCAAATTCTTGTAGAGGGTAAGGTTATTGAGACGATATCAGGTCATGTTGATATTAGCGAGCCTTTAAGTCGCTCGATAGAAATCATCAAAAAGTAAAATAAGGATGCAGCTGTGGTTAATGCCAGCAGCTGCATTTTTATTGGTTATCTTATTAATACAACTTTTTTTCTGGCCGAGGCATAATAGCAATGCAGGAAATGCTAGGCTAAGCAAGAAGATGTAAAATACGTATTTTTATTATTATTTGATGATGGTGGTGTCTATGGAATTAAAGCAAGTTGGTGAATTTGGTTTAATCGATCTGTTAAAGGATAATACAATTTTTGATTCGAGCAGTGTCGTGGTTGGGATTGGTGATGATGCTGCCGTTACGTTGCCAACGCCGCGCCAACTTCAATTGTTAACAGCTGATATGCTTGTTGAGGGTGTTCACTTTGCTTTAGAGACGACTGCGCCTTGGCAGCTTGGCTATAAGGCTGTTGCTGTTAATTTGAGCGATATTGCTGCAATGGGTGGTACCCCTAAGCATGCTGTCATATCAATTGCTGTTCCTAAGCATACACAATTGGATTTTCTCACTAATTTGTATGATGGAATGAAGGAAATCTGTCGAGAATTCGGTGTGAACATAATCGGCGGTGATACGGTGTCAAGTCCGCAGGGACTTGTAATCAATGTTACTGTGGCCGGCGAGGTTGAACCAACAAATCTTGTGAGGCGTTCTGGAGCGCAGATTGGTGATATTGTTGTTGTTACCGGACCAATCGGTAATTCAGCAGCAGGTTTCGATTTGTTGACAAAGGGAAATTGGGAGGATTATGATTTTGCGTGGCCGCTAGTTACTGCACACTTGACGCCCCGCCCCCAGGTTAAGGCGGGGCGGGTTCTGGCCGAGTACGGAGCCACCAGCATGGATGATATAAGCGATGGTCTCGCGAGTGAGGCCAATGAGATAGCATCAGCCAGCGGGATCGGCTTAATCATTCGTGCAGCCGATATTCCGCTATCACCGGAAATGATTCAGGCCGCTGGACTATTCGAAAAGCAGGCTATTGACTATGCTTTATATGGCGGTGAGGATTTTCAATTGCTTTTCACTATCAAACCTGATCAATACAGGCTTTTGGCCAATCAAGATATTGGTGTACAGCTTACCGCAATCGGAGAAGTTGTAGAAAAGGCAGCAGGAGTAGTTTTGATTGACCGTAACGGAAATAGAACTGCTTTAGAACCGCGCGGCTATAATCATTTTCGCTAGGAGGCATCAGAATGTATGTATTTGCAACCAAGTCGCCTGACGAAACCTTCACTGTAGGGGCGCAGTTGGCTAAGCTTGTCGGTGTTGGGGATATTATTTGTTTAGCTGGCAATCTGGGGGCTGGAAAAACTGTCTTCGTGCAGGGGATGGCAAGCTCTTTAAATATCGAGGAGACTGTAACAAGTCCAACTTTTAATATATTGAATGTTTACGCGGCAAGTTTTCCGGTATACCATTTTGATCTTTACCGGCTTGATGATTCCAGCCAACTGCTTGATGTTGGCTTCTATGAATATACTGCTGGCGACAGTGGCGTGGCCATTATCGAGTGGCCAGATAAGTTTCCGGAAGAATTGCCTGATGATTATCTATGGATTGACATCAAGCCAGGTGAGAATAGTAATGAACGTCTGCTGGTATTTACGCCACGGGGCCGGCGGTATGAGCAGCTTTGTGAGGAGTTGAAATTAGTCGATGATTCTTTCTTTAGATACAGCGACCCTAGTCTCTAGTGTCGCTTTGGTCCATAATGAAAAGCTTGTTGCCGAGTTAACTGTCCAGACGAAAAAAACGCACTCTGAAATGTTAATGCCGCATATTGAACAGGTTATGGCGCTGGCTGGTGTTCATAAGTGTGACCTTAAGCTGGTGGCTGTTAGTATCGGACCTGGCTCATTCACCGGCCTGCGAATCGGTTTGGCAACGGCCAAGGCTTTAGCATACGCACTCGCCATCCCGATTGTCGGCGTTTCGACGCTTGAGGCTCTCGCTTATAATTGCCCGGTGCCCGGTGCACTGCTAGCACCCATGTTAGATGCTCAAAAGGGCAATGTCTATCAGGCGTTATACAGATGGGAGAAAAAAGAATTACTCGAGGTAATGCCGGCAAGGGTTATCAGCTTTGATCAGGCCGTGGCCGAACTAGGGGCTGGAAATCAGCCTGCTCTGATTTTAGGCGAGGGGGCAGTGATGAATTCCGAGAAGTTAAGCGAAATGTCTAATCCTATGGCCGCCGCCGCCCATGTGGTGATGCCTCGGGCGGCCAGTGTTGCACTTCTTGCGCAAAAAAAGCATGGTGAAGGAATTTACCATGACCCAATGACGTTGGAACCTCTTTATATTCGCCGTTCTGAAGCCGAAGTACTGTGGGAGAAACGACACGGAGTTTGTGTATGAGTGATATTTGTATTAGGCCGATGCAGGCCGAAGACATTGACGCAGTTTTAACGATTGAGCATCAATCATTTAGTTTGCCATGGTCACGTGAAGCTTTTCAAGCTGAAGTATGTAATAACTTGGCCTGCTATTTGGTGATGGAGATGGACGGCCTAATGATCGGTTATGGAGGAATGTGGATCGTCTTGGATGAGGCTCATATAACCAATGTTGCAATATTGCCAGACTACCGTGAGCAGGGACTTGGGAAAAGATTGTTTGCCAGTATGATTCATCAGGCTAATTCCCGCGGCACTATCAGGATGACACTTGAAGTCAGGGTTTCTAACACTGCAGCTCAAAAACTGTATAAAGGTTTTGGCTTTACAGTATGCGGCCTGCGGCGGGGCTATTATACCGATAATCAAGAAGATGCACTTATTATGTGGCGACAATAATTGTAAAAAAAAATGCTGCTTACGCAGCTGGGGTGATTGTTATCTTAGAATATGCTCCTGTTCATCAGGATGTTACAGTGGGAGAAAATAATAAAAATTAGGGCGGCTGCCATGCCGCCCCTTAAGGTATTTATTGGATATTCGATTCATACTGCTCAATCATTCTGCGAACCATTTGACCACCAACACGACCGCAATCAGCCGAGGTCATAGTACTCCAACCCTGGGAACGTACGCGCTCGGCAATACCTAACTCGGAAGCGATTTCGAATTTCATACGATCAAGAGCGTTTTCAGCTGTAGGGTTAACTGGTTTTCTCGAGCGTGCCATATAGTTTCCCTCCTTTCGGGCGCTCTTTTAATCATCGCCCATTAATAATTTGGCTCTATCAATATGTTAAAATACATGCAAATAATAGCAGCAACATGGAGGGTTTTGCTTTGACAATTTGTAAAAATGGAGAAAAAGAACAATGTTTAATTCTAGGTCTCGAAACGAGCTGTGACGAGACTTCGGCTGCTGTTATTGCAGATGGACGGACTGTTTTATCTAATATTATTTCTTCACAAGTACCTGTGCATCAAAAATTCGGTGGTGTCGTTCCAGAAATTGCTTCCCGGAAACACATCGAGAATGTTATGCCTGTTATTCATCAGGCGCTTAGCGATGCTGGTGTGAAACTGTCGGATCTTTCGGCAATCGGTGTTACTTATGGGCCTGGTTTGGTAGGGGCGCTGCTTGTTGGTGTCTCGGCCGCCAAGGCGTTGTCATTTGGAGCCGATATTCCATTAGTCGGCGTTAATCATTTAGAAGGACACATTTTTGCTAATTTTTTAGGTCGGCCTGATCTTGCGCCGCCCTTTGTAGCCTTGGTTGTATCGGGGGGACATACCTCACTTGTCCATGTAAAAAATTACAATGATTTTGAGTTGCTAGGGCAAACGCGTGATGATGCAGCAGGCGAAGCTTTCGACAAGGTAGCCAGAGTGATGAATTTGCCTTACCCGGGGGGGCCGCAGATCGACAAATTGTCCAAGGAGGGTAACCCACAAGCGATAAACTTTCCTCGGGCGCTTTCGACGAAGGATAGTCTCGAATTTAGCTTTAGTGGCCTAAAGTCGGCTGTTCTTAACTATTTAAATAGCGCTGCACAGCGTGGGGAAGCAGTTAACCATGCTGATGTTGCAGCAAGTTTTCAGGCTGCCGTGGTTGAAGTGCTAGTGAGTAAAGTCATCCAGGCAGCCAAAGCTTGCAATGTCTGCCGAATTGTCTTGGCAGGTGGTGTAGCCGCTAATAGCGAATTAAAAACACAATTGTTAACAGTATGCAACACCCAAGGTCTTGAGCTCCACTATCCACAGCCGGTTTTTTGTACTGATAATGCAGCAATGATTGCTTGTCGGGCTTATTATCGCTATCAAGCAGGTCAGATCGCTGATTTCCGTCTGAATGCTGTACCATCACTCAAGCTTGGTGCAAGGTAGGAAGGTTGTTGTTGAAAAGTGATCAATTTGACAAATGTGGATTTTGTGGGTAAAATCCCACGGAACAGTAAAATCCTGCTATTTGCTGTTGATAACTTTGTGGATAATGTGGATAAACTGGGGATAAAGTGAGGTCGGACCTTTTTGAGCATTGTTGAAGAAATTTGCCGCAAAAATACGATGTTGAGCTCTGGGCAGATCGCTATGATGATTAGTATCAGCCGCTTACTGCCACTTGCTGCTGATTTGGCTCATGCCCAAGTTACTGTATATGCGAAGAGTGCAAAAGAAGAAGATAGCTTGGTTATTTTGACACAGGCGTATCCTAACACAAGTTTTATTCAATATAAACCTAATTTGATCGGTTCAATCGTACAGTCTGCCGAGGAACCGTTGTTATGGCGGACCCTTTTGACCGGGAAGCCGATCAGTGGCCAGCGTGAATGGGCGCTTGGAATGTGGATTGACATGCAGACATTTTCTATTCGTGATGCAAATGGTAGTATTATTGCTGCTCTTAGTTTTGAAACAAGTATGGCTGAAGCGAGGGCTGCGGGTTACCGTATGCTGATGGATGCAGCCTATCGCTTATTGACGACAGAACGAACTGCTGAGAATAGACATTACAGGCCGCTATCAACCAGTGATGGCGTGGTTATCATTGATTCAGCGGGTGTAATTGTCTATGCTAACCCGCCTGCCGATAGTATCTATAAGGTGTTCGGCATCAGTAAGATTGTTGGTAAAACGATTCTTGATCGAAACCTGAATATGCGGTTAGCGCAAAAAGCCAGTTCGACGAAAACTCCCTGTGAAGCCGAGTATGATATTGGTAATATCGCCCTGGTGCAGCGAGCGATACCTGTTATCGACAGCGGGCAGACAGTACTCATTATTTTAATTATTTCAGATATTACCGAGCTTAAGAAAAAAGAAAAAGAGATTCTGATCAAGTCAGCAGTTATCCAGGAAATTCATCATCGGGTGAAGAATAATCTTCAAACAATTGCCAGTCTTTTAAGACTCCAGGCCAGGCGTACTAAGTCAGCTGAAGTCAAAGCGGCACTTAGGGAAAGTGTTAACAGAATATTGAGTATTTCAGTGGTTCATGAATTCTTATCGCAACAGGATGCGGAATTTATTGATGTAGCAGAAGTGGCCCGCAGTATTCTCGATATGGTAAGTCAAAATATGCTTGAACCGGATTTTAATCTGCAAGCTGTTTTTAAAGGGCAGACGATTATATTGCCTTCTGAACAAGCCAGCAGTTTAGCTCTTGTCATCAACGAACTTGTTCAAAATTCAATTGAACATGGCTTTGTGGGGCGCCGCGAAGGACTTATCGGAGTTGATATAAGAACACTCCCGGATGTTTATGAAATTGAGATATATGATAACGGCATTGGTATTTCAGATGAGTTCAGCATAGACTCATGTAAGAGCCTTGGTCTCCAGATTGTGCGAACATTAATTGAAAATGATGTTGGCGGTATTTTTCGGCTTTATGGAAACAAAGGAACACATGCCTTAATTACCATAGCGCGTAAGCAAGGAGTGAATTAAATGGAATCTTTACGCATTGTTATTGCTGACAATGAATCAATTATCCGGATGGATTTAAAGGAAATTCTCGAGGAAGCTGGCCACACTGTGGTTGGTGAAGCGATCGATGGGCGAAAAGCAGTTGAACTCGCACGAAAATACCGTCCAGAATTAGTCATAATGGATATAAAAATGCCGGAGATGGATGGGATTACCGCGGCAAAGATCATCGCTAATGAAAAAATAGCACCGGTTTTGCTGCTAACTGCCTTCAGCCAAAAAGAAATTGTGGAAAAGGCAAAAGACTCCGGGGTATTGGCCTATCTTGTAAAACCTGTTAAAGAGGCTAATTTGTTTCCGGCAATTGAGATTGCTGTTTCGAGGTTTCAAGAATTCGCTGATCTGGAGCGCGAACTTGATGCGGTTAAGCAATCGCTTGAATCCCGTAAAATTCTTGATCGGGCAAAAGGAATTTTAATGGACGCTCATAATTTATCAGAAAGTGAAGCCTTCCGCCGGATTCAGCAATACAGTATGAGTAAGCGTAAATCAATCCGTGAGGTAGCCGAGGCGATCATTACTGCAGCTACAAGGAAAATTTAGCCATATTATCTAAAAAATGCATATAACAGGAGTAAAAGGGGAAAATAGGAGTATTAAACCTGATAATTAATAAATATTTTCCCAGAAAAGCACTTTTTTTTGTTTAAGGGACTTGATTTTTACCCCTGGATTTTATATCATAAAATATGTAATTAGCACTCACGGCAAGAGAGTGCTAACAATTCAACTAAATTTAGCATTAGTATAAAGGGAGGTTTCTTTCATGATTAAGCCATTGGGCGACAGAGTAGTTATTAAAGTTCTCGAAGGAGAAACCACAACAAAAAGTGGGATCGTACTTCCGGATACTGCAAAAGAAAAACCACAGCAAGGCGAGGTTGTTGCTGTTGGAACTGGCAAAGTGCTTGAGAATGGTCAACGCGTTGCTCTTGATGTAAAAGCAGGCGACAAAATCATTTTCTCCAAGTATGCTGGTACTGAAGTAAAATTTGACGGTCAAGAATATCTCATCGTTAGCGAAAGAGATATTTTGGCAATTGTTGAGTAATAACAACTAAAAAATATTGGGAGGTATACATAAATGGCTAAGCAAATTTTATTTGACGAAGAAGCACGCCGCGCGCTAGAAAGAGGCGTGAATGCCCTGGCAAATGCTGTTAAAGTTACACTTGGACCTAAAGGTCGTAATGTTGTATTAGATAAGAAGTTTGGTGCACCGGCAATTACTAACGATGGTGTAACCATTGCCCGCGATATTGATTTAGAAGATCCGTTTGAAAATATGGGAGCACAGTTAGTTAAAGAAGTAGCTATCAAGACAAATGATGTTGCCGGCGACGGTACCACGACCGCTACTCTTTTGGCCCAGGCAATGATCCGCGAAGGTATGCGTAACGTAGCTGCTGGTGCGAATCCGATGATTCTTAAAAAAGGCATTCATAAAGCTGTAAATACTCTTGTTGAAGAAATCAAGAAAAGTTCCAAAAAGGTTGAAGGCAAAGATGCGATTGCTCAAGTTGCCTCAATTTCAGCTGGTGACGAAGAAATCGGTACTTTGATTGCTGAAGCTATGGAGAAAGTCGGTAAAGACGGCGTAATTACTGTTGAAGAATCCAAAGGTATGGGAACAAGTCTTGATGTTGTTGAAGGTATGCAATTTGACCGCGGCTACATCTCCCCTTACATGATTACTGACACTGATAAGATGGAAGCTGTGTTAAACGACCCATACATCCTCATCACAGATCGCAAGATTGGCGCTATTGCCGACCTGCTGCCTGTATTGGAGAAGGTTGTTCAACAAGGTAAAGAACTTCTTATCATTGCTGAAGATGTAGAAGGCGAAGCTCTTGCAACCCTAGTTGTAAATAAACTTCGTGGTACCTTCCGCGCTGTTGCAGTAAAGGCTCCTGGTTTTGGTGATCGTCGCAAAGCGATGCTCGAAGACATCTCCATTCTCACCGGTGGCACTGTAATTAGTGAAGACCTTGGCCGCAAATTAGATAGTGTTGATGTTTCCGATCTTGGCCGGGCTCGTCAAATCCGTGTATCTAAAGAAGAAACTACTATTGTAGACGGTGCAGGGGCTGCTGAAGAAATCAAAGCCCGTGTTGCTCAACTTAAAGCCCAAATCGAAGAAACTACTTCTGATTTTGATAAAGAAAAACTTCAAGAACGTTTGGCCAAGTTGGCTGGCGGCGTAGCTGTAATTCAGGTTGGTGCAGCTACTGAAGTTGAACTAAAAGAGAAAAAACTGCGTATCGAAGATGCTCTTAACGCTACTCGCGCTGCAGTTGAAGAAGGTATCGTTGCGGGCGGCGGTACTACATTCCTTGATGTGCAAAGTGCTCTTGCGGACTTAAAACTAGTTGGTGATGAAAAGACCGGCGTTCAAATCGTTAGACGCGCGATTGAAGAACCTGTTCGTCAAATCGCTAACAATGCTGGACTTGAAGGTTCGGTTGTCGTAGAAAACGTTAAGCGGGCTGGTAAAGGTAAAGGCTTCAATGCTTTGACTGAAGAATATGTTGATATGATTGCTTGCGGTATTGTTGATCCGGCTAAAGTTACCCGTTCTGCTCTGCAAAACGCAGCTAGCATTGCGGCTATGGTATTAACCACTGAAACTTTAGTTGCTGACAAACCAGAAAAAGATAACGGTGCTGCTGCAGCCGCTGCAATGGGCGGAATGGGCGGTATGGGTGGCATGGGCGGCATGATGTAATCAGTGCCGTGAACCCAGTGGTTTCGCGGGTTAAAATGTTAGCAAGCTGAGAATGTTACCATTTTGTCACCCGATTTAAGCAAAAAAATTAGAGGTTGTCCATAAGGAGATCGAACTTGTGGGCGGCCTCTTTTTTGTTTTGGTGACATTGGATATGCCTTTATTCGTGAAAAATGCTTATTGACAGTGATGCGCAAAATTTGATACTATATAGTTACAAAAAATAATATTATTATGAAAAAAGTAATGATTAGTGTAATGTGGTACGAGATTTTGTCACAGAGAGTCGGGATAGCTGAAATCCGATACAAATAGTATTATGTTTTATCAACTATGAACTTCTTAAGTGAGCTGTGGTTTTGGTAGCTTAAGACGGAACTCGCCGTTACCGAGGTTGTGAAAGCACTAAGTAATAAAGTTAGGGTGGTACCGCGTATATACGCCCCTTTGACGCCAATCGGCGTCGAAGGGGCTTTTGATATTAAAGGAGGATAAAATTATGGAAAATTACAGTGTATTTTTACCTTGTTACAGTATTGGAGATGATGAGGTATACAAAAAGGTACCGGGTATTTGTGGCTTATACGGTAAAACAGCGGTAGTTATTGGTGGTCAGACGGCTATGTCTAAGGCAAAAGAGAGTTTGTTGGCTGGTATTGCCGGTTCCAATATCTCTATAAATGAGTTTGTATTATACGGTAATGAAGCATCTTTTGAAGGAGCAGCAATTTTGTGTGAAAACACCGCGGTGCAGGAAGCTGACATGATTTTTGCCGTGGGTGGTGGCAAGGCTATTGACACCGTTAAAATTGTCGGGGATGATCTGGGTAAACCGGTTTTCACTTTTCCGACCATTGCGGCTACCTGCGCAGCTACATCGGCAATTTCGGCCGTATATCATCCTGACCATACTTATCGTAACGTTCGTATTTATGCGGCACCCCCAGTGCATTGCTTTATAAATACCCGTATTATAGTGGAATCGCCAAGCCAATATCTCTGGGCTGGCATAGGGGATACCTTGGCGAAATATTATGAACCGACCTTCTCGGGGCGGGGCCGCGAGCTAGAACATTTCAACGCAATGGGTCTCATGATTAGTGGCATGTGTGTAGAGCCGCTTGTCCGCTATGGCAAGGAAGCAATGGATGCGAATAAGGCGAAAAAAGGTTCATATGCGTTCGACCAAGTAGTGTTGAACATCATTGTGAGCACAGGTTTGGTATCTAACCTGGTGGATATGGATTACAACAGTTCGATTGCTCATGCTACGGCTTATGGCTTGACGACCTTGGAGAAAGTGGAAAAGAACCATCTTCATGGAGAAAATGTTTCCTATGGCGTACTGGTAATGTTGACGATGGACAACCAATCTGAAGAACGGGAAAAGATTTTCGCTTTCAGTAAATCCATTGGCTTACCCACAAAGCTAGCTGATTTTGGCATAACTGTGGCCGACTTGGCGTCAGTGTTGGATAAAGCGGCCAGCGTAAACGACATCGTAGTCAGCCCGTACAAGATTACTCGGGATATGTTTGAAAAAGCAATCTTAGAATTGGAGGCATTCAATAAAACAAAATAATCGCGTTCGCCTTTACCACTTGTTCAAGCTAGAAGTGTTAAGGGCGGCATGATGTAAACCAGTTATTAAATAGACTAGATTTTTTTCCAAACCCCTTCTATAATATAAGAGGGGTTTTATTTTTATTTGAGTTTATTTTTGATCAGATAAGTTTAATAGGGGGACAGGAATTTGGCAAACGATATTGTAAAACGAGGTCCATTACCTGCCGTAACATTTAGCAGGGAGTTCTTGATTGAATTATGGGACAACCTGAGCCAGGATGGTGAAATTGCCTGGTTGGTCAAAGTTGGGACAAGTGGTGATCTCTTAGGTATGCAAGAAGATCGTCCCGAACAGAATATTACTGATTGGGAAGAATTGCTGGAATTATTGGAGTCCTTACCACGAATTTATAGTCTGCATATCGTAGCGGAAATTCCGGACAAGGGTGTAGTTGGTATTATTTATAAAAATTTTAATCCTTGCGGTGGCGTTTTGACTATTAGTACAGATGATAAAGCTTGGGGAGAGGCTAAATTTGACAGTCTAAAGGAGTTTTTTGCAGACCAAAAAGAAAACTTTTTAACCAAGTTATATAGTAGAATGGGTTTTGGCGTTGTCCAAACATTAATTCCACTATCCTTATCTTTTGTCATTGTTATGTTAGCTGCTGCTTTGTTGATACCTGCTTGGATTCGGCAAAGTGAATTATTATGGTGGATTACAGCAGGAACATTAGTTGCAACACTTCGCTTAGCTTATTATTTTTCAGATAAAATGATTATTTACGTCATGAAAAAATATCCATATATGCGTTGGCTTTCATAAACTAATCCTCTTCCGCATAGATACTAATGGATGCCCACTGCCGGCCTTTGTCGGTATGGTGATCAGTCTCATTTATGCGGAAGGGGGTATTTTATGTGATTATAAATTTAAGACGGTTTTTTAATCATCGTCACATTTTTTACAGTATTATTGGTCTGTTTGCTATTGGAACACTCTATGTTCAAGTCGCTGATATGATCAACGCCGGACCCATTGCGATTGCCGGAACGCGTACTGACCAAAAAGTAGTAGCTCTTACCTTTGATCATTCTTGGGGCAATAAGTTTACGCCTTCGATTCTTGACACTTTGCAGCAGAATAATACGAAAGTCACTTTTTTTATTATGGGCCCTTGGGCTCAAAAGTACGCGGAGGTAGCTCAACGGATGGTTGCCGATGGACATGAAATCGCCAGTCACGGCTACCGTCATGAAAACTATGGTGATATGACCGCCGAATGGGTGCAGGAGGATATACAAAAATCACACAAATTAATTAAAGAGGTCACTGGCGTGGATGCAACCTTAATCAGACCGCCAAATGGTCATTATAGTAAGCAATCACTTAAGGTTACCGATGAACTGGGATATAAAACGATCATTTGGAATGTCGATTCCTTGGACTGGAAGAATCCAGGCCGTGATGTTATTATTGAGCGAGTCATGAAAAGGATAAAGCCAGGGGCGATCATTTTAATGCATGCCTCGGATACACCGGTGCAGACGGCAGATGCCCTACCCATTCTTTTGCAGAAAATTAAAGCCGAGGGCTATGAAATTGTGACAGTCGGAGAGTTATTGACCAAGTATGCTGACAAAGGGATCCAACGTCATTAACTAATAGTGCTACAGGGATTGCACGGATTATCCGAACAATCCTTTTTATTTTTGCATAGTTTATTCGTAGTAACAGGCAGGGAAATAATAGTGTAAACGCGAAATAAAATAAATTAGCTCGAAATAGCTCGAACGACTTGGTCATCGGATAAAGTGAGACTTGATTCAGATGGAGTTTTAACTCTATCTGAATCCTAGTCGAACCATATCCAGGGACTTAGCCGCTCTGCACTCCCTCTTGTAGAGAAGGGAGTCTTAGAGCGGCTTGATCATCGGATAAAAACACTGGTTTTCGATAAGCCTAACAGCGTAGAACCGACTCATTCCAGCTACCGCTTGAGTTAAAGCGCGTCATATTGTAAAAGGTGGCGAATTTATGGATATTATTACAGGAGCAAAGCAAAAAGTGTTGACTGGCGGGAGGCTTGATGCCGCTGAAGCATTAGCGCTTTATCAGCATAGCGACCTGCTCGAATTGGCTAGTCTGGCCCGCAGTGTAAAGGAAAGGAAGTCTGGGCATTCGGTATATTTTAATGTGAACCGCCATATTAACCTAACTAACATTTGCGGCTCGCGCTGTCCGCTATGCGCTTTCGGGTGTGATGCTGATAGTGAAGGCGCTTTTATTTTGGACAAGAAGGATGTTCAGAGCTTAGCTTCACAAGCCGCGGATGACGCACCGGATCTGACTGAAATTCACATGGTAAGTGCGCTCCATCCGGACAAGCCTTTTGACTTTTACCTTGATATCGTAGCAACGGTGAAAGAAGTTTTACCCAAAGTTCATTTAAAAGCATTTACTCCAGTAGAAATAGTTCACTTTGCTAAGAAGTCAGGACAGAATTATCATCAAGTTTTACAGCAATTAAAAAAGGCTGGTCTTGACTCGTTGCCGGGCGGCGGGGCTGAAATTCTCGACGACAGTATTCGTAAAATTATTTGTCCGAACAAAGCAACGACAAATGAGTGGATTGAAGTGATAATAACAGCTCATAAGCTCGGCATTCCGACTAATGCCACAATGCTTTACGGTCATATTGAAACAATTGAGCAGAGGATTAATCATCTTATTACTTTACGTGAAATACAAGATCAAACACAAGGGTTTCAGGCCTTTGTTGCTTTTCCCTTCCATCCGGGTAATACCGGCTTTTCGAATTTAACTCGGGTTTCTTCTTGGGAAGATTTAAAGATGATTGCTCTTGCTCGGCTTATTCTAGATAATGTTGATCATATAAAAGCCTTTTGGATGATGCTGACAATGCCGATTGCCCAATTGGCACTGGCTTTTGGCGCTGATGATTTGGACGGTACAGTTGTTGAAGAGAAGATTATTCACGCTGCCGGGGCCGAGACTAAAAAGGGGATTACTAAGGCAGAGATTGTCGAACTGATTAGCGAGACCGGCTATACGCCGGTTGAACGTGATACATTCTATAAACCGGTAGGTATTTTGGGGTAGGAGTGATGGTAATGACACAACCACGTTTAGGACACATTAAGTTTATCAATTGTCTGCCCTTAACCTACGGATTAATTCACGGTGGTTTTGGACAAGGCTTATTCGTAGAGCAAAATGTCCCGGCGCAGCTCAATGAGCACCTGGTCAGTGGCTTGCTGGATGCAAGTCCGGTATCATCGATTATTTACGCTCGTAACAGCAAAGACTTGCTTCTTTTGCCTGATGTATCGATTAGCGCAGATGGAGCGCTTGAAAGTATATTGCTTGTAACAAAACGGCCTATTGACCAATTAAGGGATGCCCGGATTGCTTTGACGTCTAAATCAGCCACATCTCACTGTTTGCTTAAAATTGTACTGCATAATGCGTATAAGTCTTCACCGGATTATTTTATTAGTGGTGTATCACTTGATGCGGGCGTGCTCGATCACGCTGATGCTGTTCTTTTCATTGGTGATGAGGCTCTTTATAACTATCATAATCGTAACGATAGTTATTATTATTATGATATTGGTGATGAATGGAAAAAAATGACTGGTCTTAGAATGGTCTATGCATTATGGGTTATAAACCGTCAATTTGCAAATGATAATTTCGAGCATGTTCAAGCATTGCACAATGTTGTGACAAATGGCTTTGAGTATGGCCTTAAGTATCTTAATGATGCTGCTGCTACCATGATTGGTAAGGTGCCGTTTACTACACAGCAGATTATTCATTATATCGGTCTTTTAAATTATCAATTTACGCCAGATCATCAGCAGGCAGTTCTTACCTTCTATCGACTGGCCCATGAATTAGGGTTGGTTGAGCATGTTCCTAGCCTGGAGTTTGCGGAGGTAAAAAAATGATTGCGTTAAAACATTCTGAAGCTGTTAATATGTTGGTCGATGCAGATATTCTTGAATTAGGCAAGCAGGCTAATGCTGTCCGGCAGCAAATTCATCCTGGTAATGTTGTAACTTTTGTAATTGACCGTAATATTAACTATACCAATATATGTACAAACGAATGCCGCTTTTGTGCCTTCTTCCGACCGAAAGACCATCATGACGCTTATTTATTGCCGCAAAGCGCAATTATGGATAAAATCCAAGAAACAATTGACGCTGGCGGTACACAAATTATGTTGCAAGGTGGATTGCATCCTGATTTAGGGTTAGAGTATTACCTTAATCTTTTGCAGGCAATAAAAAAAGCCTTCAATATTACAATTCATTCCTTTTCACCGGCTGAAGTCGTTCATATTTCGCACAAAGCTGGACTGAAAATCCCTGAAACTCTCTATCGGCTCAAGGCGGCCGGCCTTGATTCATTGCCGGGTGGCGGCGCCGAGATATTAGTGGATGAGGTCCGGCAACGGGTAAGTCCCAAAAAGATTAGCGCTGGAGAGTGGCTAACCGTGATGGAAGAGGCTCATAAAGTTGGCCTTGAAACAACGGCAACAATGGTAATCGGTATGGGTGAAACATATGCTCAGCGTATTGAGCATATGGAGAAGGTACGAGAACTTCAGGATAAAACTGGTGGTTTCCGTGCTTTTATAATGTGGTCCTTCCAGCCTGGCAATACCGCCTTGGGTGGTAAGAAAGTTTCATCATGGGATTATTTAAAAACGCTGGCTGTGTCTAGGCTATATTTGCATAACTTTAGCCATATTCAAGGATCATGGGTTACACAAGGACAGAACATAGGTCAATTAACATTGGCGTTCGGTGCCGATGATCTTGGCAGTATTATGCTCGAGGAAAATGTCGTTCGGGCAGCCGGAACCTCGCATCAAATGTCCACAGATAAGATGCTTAATGTTATTTGGGCGGCTGGTTGCATTCCTGCCCAGCGCGACACTGAATACAACATCATAAAGAGGTTTGATTAGCGAATAGCGCGATTGATTGAAAGGGGGTATAAACATGAATTTGCTTAATGTTGAATTTGCCGTTATCGGTGGCTCTGGCACATTATCCAGTGATTTTCCGTTGGGAGCAGAAGCTGAAGATGTGAAAATTCTTGCTGATGATTTGGAATTTGAGACACCTTATGGTCTAAGCCCGGCTTTTCGCCTGTTTAGCGTTGGCGACAAGCAAGTGTTGACCTGTAAAATGCATGGCTGGCGCAGCGGTGTGAACCGAGCTGATGCATCCAGGCAGGTTTTCTGGGCACTTAGAGAAGCCGGTGTGAAGCGGATTATTAGCGAAGGAGGAGTTGGTTCAGTTAACCATCTGCTCGACCCGCGCGATTTTATTATTCCGAATGATTATCTTGACTTGTCGGTGCGTAAAGATGTTGGTTTAGAGGGAAAATATCTATTAGTGATGCGTGATGCTTTGTGTCCCGAAATGCGCCGAACGCTTCTCGATACGACGAAGCAGCATTTTGATGGCCGGATTTTTTCCCGCGGTGTATATGCTGTAACCGATGGCCGGCATTTTGAGAGTCCGGCTGAAATAAGTATGATGCGTGGTCATGCTGATATTGTTGGTCAAAGTATGTGCCCTGAGGTATACTTGGCAAGAGAGATTGGGGCTTGCTATGCTGGTTTGTATTTTGTTGTTAATTATGGCGAGGGAATTGTTAAAGACTGGTCGCATCAAGACCTCCACGATATTTTTTATAATGATGCGCCAATGATTAGCCGGATTATCCTAGATACGATCAGGACACTTTCTGCGAAAGGTATTTGTGAATGTAACGATCTCCGCAAAGAAACGCTGTTAAAAGGTATTTACAACAAGTAGAATAATGTGGTATATTGTCAACTAATATTTGGCATGGTTTAAGGAGGAACAGAATTAATGTCCGAGCAAAAGGAAATGGTACTGGTGATGGACTTCGGCGGCCAATACAGTCAATTAATTGCCCGTCGTATTCGTGAGTGTGGTGTGTACTGTGAAATAGCTCCCTATAGCATTACTATTGATAAAATTCTTAAAAACAAGCCCAAAGCCATTGTGTTTTCGGGAGGTCCGTCAAGTGTTTATAGTGATAAGGCGCCGAAATGTGATGCAAAGGTTTTTGATTTGGGTATTCCTATTTTGGGAATATGCTATGGCATGCAGCTTACGGCTCACTTACTAGGTGGGAAGGTAGCGCATGCTGACTCGCGCGAATATGGCAATACGCATCTTTTTGTCGATAATGGCCAAGATTTATTCACTGAAATTAGCCGTGAAACTCAAGTATGGATGAGTCATGGTGATTATATTGATACTCCGCCGGAAGGCTTTACAATTACTGGTCACACAAATAGTACACCGGTGGCCGCAATGGCTAATAGTACCAAAAAGATTTACGGTGTCCAATTCCACCCAGAGGTTGTGCATACGCCAGAGGGTCAAAAAATGCTGCGTAATTTCTTGTTTAACATTTGCCGCTGCAGTGGTGACTGGAATATGGGGTCTTTTGTTGATCAAGCTGTTCAAAAAATTCGCGATCAGGTCGGGAATAAACGTGTATTATGTGCCTTGAGCGGTGGTATCGATTCCTCTGTTGCTGCTGTGCTTGTTCATCGTGCGGTGGGCGATCAATTAACCTGCGTGTTCGTTAATCATGGCTTTTTACGCAAAGGTGAACCTGAGCAAGTTGTAAAAACCTTCCGTGATGGATTTAACATGAATCTTGTTTATGTTGATGCTGTTGACAGATTCATGGATAGAATGGCCGGTGTTACTGAGCCAGAGAAAAAACGTAAAATCATTGGAGAAGAGTTTATTCGTGTGTTTGAGTCAGAAGCGGCTAAGCTAGGGGAAATTGATTTCTTAGTACAGGGAACCTTATATCCTGATGTCATTGAAAGCGGTACGGAGACTGCTGCTGTGATTAAGAGTCACCATAACGTCGGCGGTTTACCGGAAGATATGACTTTTAAACTTGTTGAACCACTCAGAGATTTGTTTAAGGATGAGGTCAGGGCACTGGCTCGCGAAATTAATCTTCCTGAAGATATTGTGTGGCGTCAGCCTTTCCCGGGCCCAGGACTTGCCATCCGTATTATCGGCGAGGTTACCAAAGAGCGGCTGGATATTTTGCGGGATGCTGATTCAATTGTGTATCAAGAAATAAAAAATGCCGGCTTGTACCGTAAAGTCTGGCAGTCCTTCGCTGTACTTCCAGCAATGAAGAGTGTCGGTGTTATGGGAGACGAACGGACCTATGCTTATACGATTGGTTTGAGAATTGTAGAAAGTGAAGATGGCATGACGGCCGATTGGGTACGGATGCCATATGAAGTACTAGATAGTATCTCCCGGCGCATTGTGAATGAAGTAAAAGATGTTAATCGTATTGTCTATGACATTACATCTAAGCCACCTTCCACGATAGAGTGGGAATAAAGATTATAATGTGATGCCAACAGTCTATGACCCTTAAGGTTTGACCTTACTGGGTTATAGACTGTTTTTTTTATAGAATGATTTATCTTTTATTGAAGGATTCTATTATCGTTTTAAGAATATAACAGTAGATAAAGAAAATTCAGTAATGACGAGGTAGGTGCTTGCCATACGACACATACCATGATTGCTATGCTGACATACCTAAGATACCTTGGTTGAAATGAAAATTATTCCTTCTGGCAAAAAATAATTTTCACTTCAGCAAAGTACACAGAAGAGTAATTGTTTGATGGAGGGAAGAGAAAAATGAAAAATAATCGAAAAATGAAGACGATGGATGGCAATACAGCAGCTGCATATGTATCTTATGCGTTTACCGACGTGGCGGCTATCTATCCGATTACACCGTCTTCGACGATGGCTGAGCTAGTCGATGAGTGGTCGGCAAAGGGTCAGGAAAATCTTTTCGGGCAAACGGTTCGTGTCGTGGAAATGCAGTCAGAAGGCGGCGCTGCTGGTGCTGTACATGGTTCGTTGCAGGCAGGGGCATTGACTACTACATATACGGCTTCGCAAGGATTATTATTAATGATTCCTAATATGTATAAAATCGCCGGCGAGCTTCTTCCGGGGGTATTTCATGTTAGTGCCCGTGTTGTTGGCGCCAACGCCATCAGTATTTTTGGTGATCATTCTGATGTTATGGCTACTCGGCAGACTGGTTTTGCTATGCTGGCGGAAAGTAGCGTACAGCAGGTCATGGATTTGTCAGCGGTGGCACATTTATCGGCCATCAAAGGGCGGGTACCGTTCCTGAATTTCTTTGATGGTTTTCGCACTTCACATGAGGTGCAAAAGATTGAGGTATTAGATTATGATGAGATGGGGAAACTCCTGGATTATGATGCAGTAGATGCTTTTAGAAGAAAAGCACTGAATCCAAATCATCCTGTGTTGCGCGGGACAGTGCAAAACTCGGATACATACTTCCAACAGCGTGAGGTAACAAATCGTTATTATCAGGAACTACCGCAGATTGTTGAGGATTATATGGCAGAAGTCAGCAAACTTACAGGTCGGGAATATCATCTGTTTAACTATTATGGTGCCAAGGATGCTGACAGAATGATCATAGCTATGGGTTCTACCTGTGAAGCTATCGAAGAAATGGTCGACTATCTCAATGCTAACGGTGAAAAAGTCGGTTTGCTTACGGTGCATCTCTATCGTCCATTTTCTATTGAGCATTTTTTCAAATACATTCCCAAAACAGTGAAGAAAATTGCTGTATTGGATAGAACAAAAGAGATGGGAGCATTTGCTGAACCCTTGTACCTTGATGTTAAGTCAGCTTTTTATGGTAATTCATGGCAGCCTGTCATTGTGGGTGGCCGTTGCGGCGTAGGCGGTAAGGATGTTATTCCTAGTCACATAAAAGGTGTTTTTGATAATTTAAAACTGGAACAGCCAAAAGATCATTTTACAGTAGGCATTGTAGATGATTTGACTCATCTCTCGCTGCCATTTGGCGAAGATATCGATACTACTCCGCTAGGCACAAAAGCTTGTAAGTTTTGGGGGCTTGGCTCTGATGGCACTGTTGGGGCTAATAAGAGTGCCATCAAAATCATCGGTGATTATACTGATATGTATGCACAAGCCTATTTCGCCTATGATTCCAAGAAATCCGGCGGTGTGACCATTTCGCATCTCCGGTTTGGCAAGCAGGTTATTAAGTCGCCATATCTCATTAACAAAGCTGACTTTATCGCTTGTCATAATCAGTCTTATGTTGATAAATATAATGTGTTGGATGGATTAAAACCGGGCGGTAACTTCCTTTTGAACTGCATTTGGACGGAAGATGAGCTTGATAGTAAGTTGCCTGCAGCCATGAAGCGATATCTGGCGAAAAATAAGATCAATTTCTATACTATTGATGCTGTCGGCATTGCCCAAAAGCTAGGACTAGGTGCCAGAATAAACATGATTATGCAGGCTGCGTTCTTTAAAATTGCCGATATCATTCCGGTAGAAGATGCTGTGGCCTATCTAAAAGAAGCGGTAGAAAAATCATACGGACATAAAGGCGAAAAGATTGTCAATATAAATAATGCTGCTATTGATGAAGGGGTAAATTCTATTGTAAAAATTAACGTTCCAGCAAAGTGGGCCCAGGCAGCACAGGGAGAAGAATCAGAGTGCGCAGCAGCTCGAGAAATACCAGCCTTTATTGAGCAGATATTAATTCCGGCTAATCGTCAGGAAGGTGATAAGCTTCCAGTGAGTGCATTTGTTCCGATGGAAGATGGCAGTTATCCGTTTGGCAGTGCTGCTTTTGAGAAACGCGGTATTGCTGTTAATGTTCCTTGTTGGGAATTTGATAACTGTATTCAATGTAACCGTTGTTCTTATGTCTGTCCACATGCTGCTATCCGTCCGGTGCTCTTAACTGCTGAAGAGGCAAAGAAAGCTCCGGCGGCAATGAAAGTAAAACCTTGTCTTGGTCAGCCAGACCTGTATTACGGAATTGCGGTATCACCCTATGATTGCACGGGGTGCGGTAATTGTGCTCAGGTTTGTCCAGCCAAGGAAAAAGCACTTGTGATGCAGCCGCTAGACAGTCAACTGGAACAAGCACCAGTATGGGAATATGCAGTTAAGGCTCTGCATAAACAAAATCCGGCGAATAAATTCACGGTGAAAGGCAGTCAGTTTGAACAGCCGCTTTTGGAATTTTCGGGTGCCTGTGCCGGTTGCGGTGAAACCCCTTATGCCAAACTGGTCACACAGCTATTTGGCGATAGAATGATGATTGCTAATGCTACAGGATGTTCTTCAGTATGGTCGGGCAGTATACCGTCGATTCCTTATACTACCAATCATCGCGGACATGGTCCTGCTTGGGGTAATTCTTTGTTTGAAGATAATGCTGAATTTGGTTTGGGCATGTTATTAGGTGTAAAACAAATGCGCAGCCAGTTAGCTATTGCTATTGAAAAGGCAAGAAAACAGGGCTATTCAGAAGAACTTACCAGTGCTTGTCAGGAGTGGCTTGATAGCCAGGATAATGGTGGAGGCAGTCGTCAGCGTGCTGACCAATTGATTGCTGCGCTGGAAAAAGTGCAGTTAAAAGATCAGTTGCTCAATGAGATTGCAAAAAACAGTGATTTTCTCGTCAAACGTTCGCAATGGCTATTTGGTGGCGATGGCTGGGCTTATGACATTGGTTTTGGGGGATTAGACCATGTGTTGGCCTCGGGAGAAGATATCAATGTCTTGGTATTTGATACTGAAGTCTATTCCAATACTGGTGGTCAGTCTTCAAAAGCGACACCAACAGCGGCTGTGGCCAAATTTGCCGCTAGCGGTAAAAAGACAAAGAAAAAGGATTTAGGTATGATAGCCATGAGTTATGGTTATGTTTATGTAGCTCAAATTGCCATGGGCGCCGACATGAATCAGACTATCAAGGCAATCAAAGAAGCTGAAGCCTATCCAGGACCATCGCTTATTATCGCGTATGCACCCTGTATCAATCATGGTCTGAGACTAGGTATGGGTTGCAGCCAATTAGAAGCCAAAAGAGCGGTGGAAAGCGGATACTGGTCACTTTACCGTTATCATCCAGAGTTAAAGGACTCTGGGAGCAACCCGTTTGTTTTGGATTCTAAAGAACCAACAATGGACTTCAAGGAGTTCTTGATGGGTGAGGTTAGATATTCATCACTGAAAAAACAATTTCCCGAGATTGCTGATCAGTTGTTTGAAAAGACTGCTAGCGATGCGAAGGGCCGTTTAGAGGGCTATAAACGTTTAGCAAAATAAAGTGAGACTTGATTCAGATAACTCCACCTGAATCCTAGTCATCGGATAATGAATAAAATGATTGCCAGGGTCGGTACCCTGGCAATCGTTTTGTTTACTACAGTATCCCGGACGATGTATATTTGGCTGGAAATTCCCCAAAACTAATCTGTATGATTGTGACACATTCTTAATATTACGGACAAGGCAGGTGCAAAGATGGATTACATCTTAGCGGTACTAGGCATTATTGTTGTCAACATACTGTTAAGTGGTGACAATGCATTGGTCATCGCGCTGGCTAGCCGTAACTTGTCGGCACAGCAGCAAAAACAGGCAATGCTATGGGGAAGTGCGGGCGCTGTAGTATTACGAATCGTTCTGACTTTTGGTGCTGTACTATTGCTTCAAATACCATATTTGCAACTTGTCGGTGGCATTATGCTGGTTTGGATTGCTGCAAAATTAGTAAGGGGTGAGAAGCAGAGAAAAGGCAATGTTGTGGCAACGGGAAGTCTGACTAAGGCTATTAAAACAATCATTACTGCAGATGTTATCATGAGTCTAGACAATGTTTTGGCGATTGCCGGCGTGGCAAAAGGTGATTGGGGATTGCTTGTATTGGGATTGGCGATAAGTGTTCCGCTTATTGTTTGGGGCAGTCAAGCCATTGGCATGCTTGTTAAAAAGTGGCCAATCATTATCATCATTGGTGCCGCATTTTTGGGGTGGACAGGTGGTGAAATGGTCATTGTCGATACAGCTGTACTACCGTTCGCAGGGAGACTTCCTTGGTTACACTGGATCCTACCTGGTGCTTTTGCGGTTATTGCTGTAGGGTTAGGTAAGATGGTGAGAAATCATCAGAGCGTAAACTAGCCGAAAAAATCCGAACATTAAATTTAAAAAATATAAAAAAGTTCATATTTTCATTGACATGCTTTTACATATATTGATAAAATGGAGGCGTAAGTTCATACAAGCTCGTATAATATTGAGGATAAGGCTCAAGAGTTTCTACCAGACAACCTTAATTGTCTGACTACGGGTGAAAGTGTACCTAGGGTTCCGCATGCCGCACGTTAAATCAGTGATGGTATGGCTGCGACCGAGTGGTACAGGTGTTCCAGCACACTACACCGATGGGATAAAAGCCCGGACGGGGAAGTTTCGCTTTCGTTTTATGTGCGATATTTCTCTGTCCGGGCTTAAGTATTTCTCTTATGGTGATACTAGATATTGGGTGTTGGCTGGATTTAAGACTAACTAAAGGGGAGAAAAGGATGTTAGACAAGTTTTTTCAATTTAGCGCACGGAAAACAGACTTAAACACCGAAATTATGGCAGGCATGACCACATTTATGACAATGGCGTATATTCTATTCGTGAATCCCAGTATATTGGGTGCAGCAGGTATGGATAAAAACGCAGTATTGTTGGCAACCGCTCTTGGTGCCGGAATTGTAACTATTATGATGGGTCTGTTTGTTAACTATCCGATTGCGCTGGCTCCCGGCATGGGTCTGAATGCCTTTTATGCTTTCACGGTAGTTATTGGTATGGGAGTTCCCTGGCAAACGGCATTAGGTGCGGTATTTATCTCGGGTCTTATTTTCATTTTATTAACTGCTACGCGAATTCGGCAGCTGCTTGTTGAGGCTATGCCAGCCTCGCTTAAATCTGCAATTACTGTCGGGATTGGTTTGTTTATCACCATCATTGGATTGAAACTCTCAGGTATTATGAGTATTCGTTTGTCGCTTATCCCGCCAACTCTGGAAAAAATTGTTGCCGGTCATGGCAATGGAACGCCGCTTTCTTTTGAGACTATTATTGAAATGGGACAACTCGCTGATAAACACGTGCTGCTCGCCGTGTTTGGTCTGATTTTTATTGGTGTGTTAATGGCTCGCAATGTAAAAGGGTCTATGCTTATTGGCATTTTGGTTACTACGATTATGGGTATTTTTATGGGTCTTGTAACTGTTCCAGCAGGTTTTTCACCGGTTGCTATGCCTGATTTTAGCCGAAATGCTTTCTTTGAATTAGATATCATGGGTGCTATACATATGGGTTTACTTACGATAATCTTTACTTTTACATTTGTAGAATTGTTTGACACAATGGGTACTCTTGTTGGTACAGCTACTAAGGCTGGTTTGATGGATAAGGATGGTAAGTTTCCCGGTATTGGCAAAGCGATGGCTGTTGACGCTACCGGCGTAAGCCTTGGTGCTTTGCTTGGGACAAGCACAATCACGGCCTTCGTTGAGAGTGCCGCAGGTGTTGGTGCCGGTGGTCGTACCGGTTTTTCTGCAATTGTTTGTGGTGTTTTATTTATGCTTGCACTATTTTTTACTCCAATTGTCGGTCTGATTCCAGATGCGGCAACAGCACCGGCGTTGATTATTGTTGGTGCCCTTATGCTGGACGGTGTACGTAATATCGACTTTAATGACTTTACCGAATCGTTACCAGCGTTTTTGACAATTGTTATGATGCCATTTACTTATAGTATTGCAAATGGTATCTCCGCAGGATTGGTTTTTTATCCATTGTTAAAGTTGATTACTGGTCGTGGGCGTGAAGTTCACTGGGTTGTTTATGTACTTGCTCTTCTTGTTATTTCTCGTTTCGTATTCCTATCTGAATAATCATCCTAATTAGTAAGCCCGGATGTCGTAATCATACTGATATCTGGGTTTTACTCAAGATTCATTAATATTGGGGAGGCAAAAGAAATGAAAGTCGCTATTATTATGGGCAGTGATTCTGACTGGCCAGTGCTTGAGCCAGCCGTCAAATTCTTCGCTGAATTTAATATTCAAACAGAAGTCGTCGTAGCATCGGCTCATCGTACGCCTGATAAGGTTCACACCTTTGCAGCTGAAGCTAAAGAACGCGGAGTCAAGGTAATTATTGCGGCTGCTGGGGCGGCTGCACATCTGCCAGGTGTAGTTGCAAGCTACACAAATCTCCCGGTCATTGGCGTGCCTATTAATAGCACTTCATTAAATGGTCTTGATGCATTACTTAGTATTGTCCAGATGCCGTCAGGCATTCCGGTCGCTACGATGGCTGTTAATGGTGCTAAAAATGCTGCAATATTTGCAGCTCAGATATTAGCTGTTAGCAATGTGGATCTTGCCCAAAGACTTGTTGAGTTTCGGCAAGCTATGGCGAGCGAAGTTGAGCAGAAAGCAGCGAGAGTATTGGCCAAGCAATAATAATTTGGAGGGTATTATTATGAAGACAATGTTATATGAAGGCAAAGCAAAACAGATGTTTACAACTGACAATGAGAATGAACTCTTAGTGTATTTTAAGGATGATGCTACAGCATTTAATGGTGAGAAAAAGGGAACCATTCAAAGCAAAGGTGTTATCAATAATAAAATAGCAACATTCTTCTTTAATCTTCTTGCCGAGAATGGAATTCCCCATCACTTAATCCGTAGGGTAAGTGACCGGGAAATGCTAGTAAAAAAGCTGAATATTCTTAAAGTGGAAGTTGTTGTGCGAAATATCGCTGCTGGCAGTTTGGCCAAACGGATTGGTTGGGAAGAAGGCACGAAAATGCCATCTGCTATAGTTGAACTGTATTATAAAAATGATGAACTTGGTGATCCTCTTGTTAATAATTATCATATAAAGGCAATGGGGTTGGCAACCGAAGAACAAGTGTGTCAAATGGAACAATATGCTTTAAAAATAAATGATGTGCTAACAGCTTATTTAAAAACGAAAAAACTTGCTTTGATTGACTTTAAACTTGAATTTGGCCTTTACAATGGTGAAGTAATACTCGGTGACGAGATATCCCCTGATACTTGCCGTTTCTGGGATACTGAAACAGGTGAAAAACTTGATAAAGACCGCTTCCGTCGTGATTTGGGTAATGTTGAGGAAGCGTATAAGGAAATATTAAAGCGATTAACTGGAGAGGCTATATAAAATGTTATTAGACCTAGAGAATGACAAATTTCATGAAGAATGTGGTGTTTTTGGTATATACTCACGGCAAGATAACGTAGCTCTTAATACTTACTGGGGTCTTTATGCTTTGCAGCATAGAGGGCAGGAGAGCGCTGGCATTGCTGTGACAGATGGAGCTTGGATGGATGTCCATCGCGGTATGGGGCTGGTAAACGAGGTATTTCGCCATCATTTGCCGAATATGGAAAATCAACATATCGCTATTGGTCATGTGCGTTATTCCACAACTGGTTCGAGTCTTTTAGCAAACACTCAGCCGCTTATGGTGTCTTTTTTAGGAGGACATTTAAGTCTGGCCCATAATGGCAACTTGACTAATGCCAGCGAGCTAAGAAGTAAGTTGGAAAAAAGGGGCAGTGTTTTTCAAACCTCAATTGATAGCGAGGTTATAGTAAATCTTATTGCCAGATCGCGAAAGGACAAAGTTGAAGACAAAATTCTTGAAAGTCTGGTTAAGGTTGAAGGTGCATATTGCCTTGTTCTTATGACTGAAACTAAATTGATTGGTATTCGCGACCCTCATGGCTTTCGTCCTCTCTGTTTAGGTAAAATCGGGGATGGCTGGGTGTTGTCATCAGAATCTTGTGCTTTAGATACTATTGGGGCCGAGTTTGTTCGTGATATTGAGCCTGGTGAAATGGTTGTAATTGATGATAAGGGAATTACTTCAATGCGGTTTGGCAATGAGGACAAGCGGGCGTTGTGTGTGTTTGAATATATTTACTTTGCCCGCCCTGATAGTATCATAGATGGACAAAGTGTTTATGCTGCTCGTTTTGCAATGGGCCGCGAACTGGCTAAGGAAAGTGGTTTCAAAGCCGATATTGTCATTTCAGTACCTGACTCGGGAACGACGGCTGCTTTGGGATTTAGCTATGAATCTGGCATACCGTTTGCTGAAGGTCTGATTAAAAATCGTTACATCGGCCGGACCTTTATACAGCCGGAGCAAAAGAAACGTGATCTTAGTGTTAAAATAAAACTTAATGCTGTTAAATCGGTCGTTGAGGGAAAATCAATTGTTATGGTTGATGATTCAATTGTTCGGGGAACGACAAGCGGCAAAATTGTACGGATGCTTAAGGATGCTGGGGCCAAAGAAGTGCATATGTGCGTAAGCTCTCCGCCAATTGGTTTCCCTTGTTATTACGGCATTGATACATCAGTGCGTAAGGAATTAATTGCAGCAAGTAAACAAGTTGAAGAAATTAGACAATTTATTGGGGCGGACTCATTGTATTACCTTTCTATTGACGGGCTGAAAAAGTCTGTTCCTAATATAAACTATGAACAGATGTGTTATGCTTGCTTCAATTGTGATTATCCGGCAGGTATTCCCTGTGAGGGCAATTGTGCAAATAATAAATTTGTCTTTGAGCAGCCTGCTAAATGCTAATTTCGTAATCAAATCGGATAGGGAGAGGTAAATTATGGATGCCAATACAGGTAAACCTTTAACATACCGCGAAGCAGGTGTTGATATTGATGCAGGCAATCGCGCCGTAGAATTGATGAAAAAGCATGTGAAGGCAACTTATCGGCCGGAAGTGCTTGGGGATATCGGCGGCTTTGGCGGCCTTTTTGCCCTTAATATTCATAAATACAGTCAGCCGGTTTTAGTGTCAGGCACTGATGGTGTTGGTACAAAGCTGAAATTGGCTTTTATGATGGACAAGCATGATACGATTGGTCAAGATGCTGTAGCGATGTGTGTTAATGATATATTAGTACAAGGGGCTGAACCACTCTTTTTCCTGGATTACTTGGCTGTAGGGAGCTTGGAACCGGAAAAGGTTGCTGCTGTAGTGAGTGGTGTGGCAAAAGCCTGCAGTGAATCAGGGTGTGCCCTTATTGGTGGTGAAACAGCTGAAATGGCAGGGTTCTATGCTGATGGAGAATATGATATTGCCGGTTTTGCTGTTGGCATTGTTGACAAACCAAAGATGATTACCGGCAAACAGATTCAGCCGGGTGATGTTGTTATTGGTCTGCCGTCGAGCGGACTTCACTCTAATGGTTATTCGCTTGTTCGTAAGATTTGCTTTGATGTGAAAAAATTTGCACCTACTGAATATATTTCTGAACTCGGTCGGACAATTGGTGAAGAATTGCTAACGCCGACCAGATTGTATCCACGAGTTTGTTTACCACTATTCGATCATTTTGACATTCGCGGCATGGTTCATCTAACCGGTGGTGGCTTTTATGAGAATATTCCAAGGGTGTTGCCAGAAGGCTGTGGAGTAGAAATTGATACAACAGCATGGCCTCAACCGCCAATTTTTAGTCTGCTAAAAGAGTGGGGCGGAGTGGAATGGCCCGAGATGTATCGCACTTTCAATATGGGCATTGGGATGATTTTAATCGTTCCACCTGATCAGGTCGCAGCCATCCAAAAAAATCTAAATGATCGTGGTGAAGACTGTTATATCATTGGTAAAGTGACTGCCGGAACGAAAGAGGCCGTCTTGAAAGGCGGCGTTTTCAATGGCTAAGACCGTTCTGGGGGTACTAGCATCAGGCCGTGGTAGTAATCTCCAGGCGATTCTTGACGCGATTGATGCCAATCAGATTCGGGCGGAAGTTGGCGTAGTTATCAGTGATAAGCCTACGGCTGCTGCCTTAGTTCGAGCCAAGGAGCACGGGATTCCCGCTGTTTGCATTGATCGAAAGCAGTTTGACAGTCGGGCTGAATTTGGCAAGGCACTGGCTGAAGTAATTGAGAAGCATCAGGTTGACCTGGTAGTACTTGCTGGATTTATGCGTATTCTTGATCCTGATTTCATACGATTGTTTAGTGGTCGTATTATGAATATTCACCCAGCACTCTTGCCGTCATTTCAGGGCCTTAATGCCCAACAGCAAGCGATTGACTATGGTGTAAGGCTTTCCGGCTGTACAGTTCATTTCGTCGATGAGGGCACTGATACCGGACCCATAATCTTGCAGGAGGCCGTTCCGGTCATGCCCGATGATACTGCCGACAGTCTTGCAGAAAGAATCTTAGTGGTCGAGCATAGGCTATATCCGCAGGCCATTGCCCTGTATTGTGATGGGCGCCTACTTTCTGACGGACGAAAGGTTACTATTCTTAGCAAGGAGGAGCAGTAAAATGGATATTAGACGTGCATTGATAAGCGTATCAGATAAAACCGGTGTCGTTGAGTTTGCATCAGAGCTTCATAAATGCGGTGTTGAAATTATTTCAACTGGAGGCACTATGAAAGCTTTGCGTGAAGCGGGTATCCCGGTGACATATGTTAGTGATGTCACCGGCTTCCCTGAAATCATGGACGGGCGGGTTAAAACGCTAAATCCTTATATTCATGGTGGTATTTTGGCCATTAGGGATAATCCTGCCCATATTGAAGCTATGCAAAAACACAACATTGGCCGCATTGACATGGTCGTTGTTAATCTTTATCCTTTCCGGGAGACGATAGCGAAACCTGATGTCGAACTTGAAGAAGCAATTGAAAATATTGATATTGGCGGACCGTCAATGATTAGAGCAGCCGCAAAAAATTATCGTTATGTAACTATTGTTGTTAATCCTAATCGTTATTCTTCAATTCTGAAAGAGTTAACGGCAAATGGAGATATTTCGGAAGGAACGCGCATGACATTAGCCCATGAGGCATTTGAGCATACCGCAGAGTATGATGCTTGCATAGCTGATTATTTCTCTAATCAGCTTGGCCAAGGCAAGTTCCCGCGGACAGTACACATGACTTGGGAAAAGGTTCAAAATTTGCGTTATGGCGAGAACCCGCATCAAAAGGCTGCTTTTTATCGGCAAAAATTTTACCAAGGGCCGGGAATTGCCAACGCTAAGCAGTTGCATGGTAAAGAGTTATCTTTCAATAATATTGTTGATATTGAAGCGGCTTATGCACTGGTTAGCGAGTTTGATAAACCGGCAGCCGCAATCATCAAACATACAAATCCTTGCGGAACTGGAATTGGAAATACTTTGGCCGAAGCGTACACAAAAGCTTATGAAGCCGACCCTATTTCAGCATTTGGCGGCATTGTAGCATTGAACCATAGCGTTGATAAAGCTACGGCTGAAAAGATAAGCGAAATATTTGTTGAAGCCGTTGTGGCTCCTTCCTATGAGCAAGAAGCGCTTGATATTTTAATGAAAAAGAAAAATATTCGTTTACTGTCATCGGTTATGCCGGCGGCAGGTGCGGCTAGAATTGACCTCAAAAAGGTTTCTGGTGGGCTTTTAATACAGGATGCAGACGTGAAGGATGCTGTTTATGATGATATGAAGGTTATGTCCAAACGTCAGCCAACCGACCGGGAATGGGAACAACTTCTGTTTGCCTGGAGAGTTGTGAAACACGTTAAATCCAATGCCATCGTTGTCGCTAATGATAACCAGACTCTTGGCGTTGGTGCCGGTCAAATGAACAGAGTAGGATCTGCTCAAATTGCCTTTGAACAAGCCGGAGAAAAAACGAAGGGTGCAGTATTGTCATCGGATGCTTTTCTTCCTTTCCGTGACACGGTAGATGCTGCAGCTAAAGCAGGTATTACAGCAATCATTCATCCGGGCGGTTCGGTACGGGATGAGGAATCAATTCAAGCTGCTGACGAGCATGGTATTGCAATGGTATTTACCGGGATGCGGCATTTCAAACATTAAGGGGTGTTACTTTGCGGATATTAGTAATTGGCGGGGGCGGACGTGAACATGCCTTAGTTTGGAAGTTAGCTTCAAGTCCTCGTGTAGAACAAATATATTGTGCGCCGGGAAATCCGGGAATAGGAAAAATCGCCGAATGTGTCCAGATTAATATTAATGATAATGCGGAATTGGTTAAATTTGCTATTGATCATAAGATTAACCTGACGGTCGTTGGCCCTGAAGCACCGCTGGCTAATGGTGTTGTTGACGAATTTGTCGCTAATGGTCTAAAGATTTTTGGACCATCGAAAGCAGCAGCTCAAATTGAGGGATCAAAGGCTTTTGCTAAGGATCTGATGAAAAAATATCAGATTCCTACTGCTGGTTTTGAGGTGTTTACCGATCCAGCTTTGGCTAGACAGTATGTTGAGCAGCATGGTGCACCCATTGTTGTAAAAGCGGACGGTCTTGCTGCCGGTAAAGGGGTCATTGTTGCCATGACACTTGATGAAGCTTTTGAAGCCATCGATGATATTATGTGTGACAAAGCATTTGGCGCTGCCGGAAGTCAGGTTGTTATCGAAGACTATATTAGCGGAGAAGAAGCTTCATTACTTGCCTTTACTGACGGCAAGACAATCATACCGATGCTTGCGGCTCAAGACCATAAACGGATCTATGATGGCGATCAGGGACCAAACACTGGCGGAATGGGGGCTTATGCTCCGGCACCTGTTGTCACTGATTTAATTCGTCAGCAAGTTATTACCGAAGTGTTGCAGCCAACGATTGCGGCAATGGAGAAAGAGGGCTGTCCTTATCAGGGGTGTCTGTATGCAGGATTAATGATTACTGATGCTGGTCTTAAGGTAATCGAATTTAATGCTCGCTTTGGCGATCCCGAAACGCAGGTGGTTTTACCGCTCCTGGACTCAGATCTTACCGTGATTATGGAAGCCTGCGCAGATGGGACTTTGGCTGATGTGCACATTAAATGGAAGTCGGGGGCGGCTGTGTGCGTGGTATTAGCAGCTGAGGGATATCCGGCAGCTTATCGCAAAGAAGATATCATTGATGGCCTGGAACAAGCGGAGCAGGAAGAGGCTTTGGTTTTCCATGCCGGTACGAAGCTTTCTGATGGCCATGTTGTCACAGGCGGTGGCCGTGTGTTGGGTGTGACAGCCGTGGCATCGGACTTGTTGAATGCAGTTAATAAGACCTATGATGCGGTAGGGAAAATATCTTTTAACGGTATGCAATATCGTCGTGATATAGCATATCGGGCATTAAATAAATAATTTAGTAGTATAATGACGGTGCATAGATTGTGCCGTCATTTCTTTATATTATAACAAAAAGGCGGTGCAGGATGAGTAAAGGTATTAATAGCAATGTAGTTTGGATCGTTAGTTTTGAAGTCGATGCGGCGGGTAACTTCTTAGACTATGCTGTTGAACAGTTTGATTTGAGAGAACACTCTGGCTCGGCTGATAAATTAAATCCTCTGCTAGGTAAGGGGGTATTTGAATCAGCCGAGGAAGCTAAGCTATGGGCTGAAAAGCAGTTTTCCAATTGTAATACAGGTTGCTCGGGATGCGGCGGTGGTTGCTGCCATGGTAAAAATCACAGTGGTACTGGCGATGAAAAGGAATAAATGGTAAAATCGACTAAAGGGTGGTGGCGTGAATTACCACTTATTTAGACGTAGGGGTGACTTGCATGAAGAATTTGATATTAGGCGGTAGAAATATTGTCATTGGCAGAGGGGCACTGGAGTCTTTACAAAACCTCAAGGCCGAGCGCGTCTTTATCGTGACAGGCGGCAAATCAATGCTGGAAAGTGGAGTCATAGCCCGTATCGAGAAATTATTAGCAGTTAAAGGTTGTCAGACCTACGTTTATTCTGGTATCAAGAAAAATCCTGATACTGTTGATGTATTAGGCGGCTTAGGTAAAATGCGTGATTTCCGGCCAGACTTAATCATTGCCGTTGGCGGGGGTTCGCCAATCGATGCTGCTAAAGTTATGGCTTTGTTGTATGAACATCCGGAAATCACTTTTGATAATATTCTCACTGTTACCTTACCCGAGCAGCGTAGTAGTCTTAAATTTATCGCCATTCCCAGCACGTCTGGCACAGGCAGCGAGGTAACTAGGGCTGCCGTGATCACTTTTCGGGATAGTCTAATAAAAATTGGTCTTAAAACACCAGCGTTTATTCCCGATGTAGCGATTCTTGATGCTGATCTTACAATGACAATGCCAGGTAATGTGGTTGCCGAGACTGGCATGGATGCAATGACGCATGCTGTTGAATGTTTTATCAACAGTAATCTTGATGATTTCACAGAGTGTCTGGCCCAAGGTGCGGTTGAGGGGTTATTTACTTATTTACCTGTTTCTTACCAGCAGAAAACAGTCGAAAGCCGGGAAAAGGTTCATCATTATCAGTGTCTGGCAGGAATTGCTTTTGATAATGTTGGTCTAGGGATGGCGCACGGCATATCACATGCTATTGGCGGATTGTTCGACCTTGGTCATGGTTTGACCAACGCTATTGCTTTGCCTTATGTCCTTGAATATAACGCACAAGATGAGCGTGTCAATTCCCGATTATCTCGGTTAGCGCGATTAATTGGGCAGTCTGATTTTATTGCAGCTATTCGTGCGTTAAATCAAGCCCTCCATATTCCGGTTTCATTCAAAGAAGCAGGGATTGATCAGCAGTTGTTTGAAGACAACTTTAAGCTGTTAGTAAAAAATTCACTTAAGGGTTCAACAAGAGTGAACCCTGTGCCCGTTTCGGAACAAAACATCACAGACATTCTATCTGCGATGTTTTATGGGAAAGGACTTAGTCTGGATGTGAAAAAATGATCTTGATCAGTGCTTGCCTCTTGGGGCTTAATACAAAATATGACGGAAAATCAAATGCCCATGAAATCATTATGCGGTACAGTAGTCATGGGCGCTTCATTCCTGTCTGTCCGGAGCAACTGGGTGGATTGCCCACTCCAAGGCCGCCTGCCGAAATTATCGCTGGAACAGGTGATGATGTTTTACAGAGTAAAGCCAAGGTTATTGCTGATAATGGTCATGATTTAACTCAGCAGTTTAAAGCTGGAACTGAGCAGTTATTGAAAATACTAGATTCATTTCCAATAACAGCTGCTATTTTTAAAGAACGCAGTCCGTCCTGCGGCGTTTACCAGATTTACGACGGTACTTTTTCTCATATCACAAGATTTGGACAGGGAGTTGCAACCGCTGTATTAAGAAAAGCGGGAGTAATGATGATCGCCGATGATGAAGTGACCGAGGAAAAAATCCTGCAGCTGCTTGCTGCCGATAACTTCACTTGAATCAAGTCTCACTTTATCCGATGACTAGCCCGCTTTAAGACTCCCGCTTCTACAAGCGGGAGTATACCCTAAAGGGCACAGGCGAGCGGCTAAGTCCCTGGATACGGTTCGACTAGGATTCCGGTGGAGTTAAAGCTCCATCGGAATCAAGTCTCACTTTATATGGAGGAAATAATAATAATGCTATCAGCCATCATAATTAGTGTTCTAGCCAGTATTGGCCTCTTAGCTGGAATCGGACTTACACTTATTAATTTACCTGGTAATTTTTTCATTTTATTTGTTGCTTTTGGGTATGCTGTTTATGATGATTTTACTACAATGACAGTTTCAACCCTGCTTATTGTGCTTGGTATGTTTCTCGCAGGTGAATTAGCCGAGTTTATTGCAGGGGCTTTGGGGGCTAAGCGACAAAAGGCATCAACCCGGGCTATGGCTGCAGCCGTCCTTGGGGCAGTTGGCGGCGGGGTGCTAGGGACTGGCGTGTTACCTATCGTCGGCTCAATCATTGGGGCGGTGCTGGGAGCATTTGCGGCCAGTTATATTGCAGAATATTCCAAAGCCGGTGATGCCGACCGGGCCCGACAGGTTGGTATAAGTGTTATGAAGGGGCAAGCATTGGGTATGACTTTCAAAATTATTATGGCCATATGTATGGTGGGCCTGACAATCTTTAAAATGACTTGGCAATAAAAAAGCGGGATTTGCGCTGTTTGGCGACAAATCCCGCTTTTGCTATCCCTCAATGACTTTCTTGATTTTTGCTAACCCATTTATGATGTTCTCGCGTGATGTGGCATAGGATAGCCGCAGATATTCTTCAGTCTCACCCTGGTTTCTGGCCCCAAAAGCGGTACGTGGAAGTACGGCAACATCGCCATTATATAAGATGTGCTGCTGCAATTCTTTTGAATTCTTAAAGCCGAGGTTTTTACAGGCTTCGGTTACATTAGGAAATACATAAAAAGCGCCATTAGGGTTTTTACAAGAAAACCCTTTGATGCTATTGAGGCCAGCAACAATTAAGTCGCGGCGTGTTCTAAATTCGGCAACCATTGCATCGACAAAATCTTGCGGACCAGTCAGTGCCTCAATGCCGCCATATTGAATAAAGGTATTGGTGCATGATTCGCAGTTGGTCTCAAGCCGGGTAATTTGGGCTGCAAGCTGAGTGTTCATGACACCGTAGCCTAATCGCCATCCTGTCATTGCGTAGGTCTTTGAAAAACCATCGAGAATAATCGTCCGCTCCTTCATGTCAGGTAAGGAACTGATGCTGGTAAACTTTCCAGAGTACAGGATTCGGCTATATATTTCATCCGATAGTACCCATAAATCATGTTTAACTGCTAATTCAGCAATTGCTTTGAGGTCATCGTCACTTAACATGCCGCCGGTAGGATTCTGCGGGCTGTTAAGAATAATTAACTTTGTTTTTGGCGTAATTAAGGTTTGGAGATGTTTTGTATCAAAAGAAAAGTCTTTCTCTTCAAGCAATGGGGCAGGTACAGGAATACCGCCAACAAATTTAATGACTGATTCATAAATCGGAAATCCCGGATTGGGATAAATAACCTCATCGCCAGGATTCACCAGCGCATGAATAGTGTAATAAATAATGGGCTTGCCGCCAGGCGTAACAACGACCTCATTTGGCGATACCGGTATACCACGTGTTTTACTGACATAATCAGCAATCGCTTCCCGAAGAGGAAGGATGCCTGCCGAAGGCCCATAATGGGTATAGTTTTGTTCAATGGCCTGAATACAAGCCGTTTTAATGTTTTGCGGTGTATCAAAATCCGGTTCGCCAATGGCAAAGCTGATAATGTCGCGGCCGTCTGCTTTCAATTTATTTACTTCAGCAAGTACTTCAAAAGCATTTTCGGTTCCTAAACGACTTAAACGCTCGGCAATATTCATAATTGACCCCCTAGTAGATATTTAAGGTTAAATTAGGCAAATCCCTAAGTTGTTCCTGCCGGTTTACTAATAATTAGGGTATTAATTAAAGTTATTCTTGGGGAGAGGTATCCGAATAATTTTTGCAAATTATGACGAAAAACAAGGAAAAATTTTAAAAACATAGAGGAATCGTATTATTTGCAGAGAATATCTATTTATAATAAAGTAAATAATTATAGATAGTTTGTTATATGGAGGTTGGAAAAATGGCGTTTAAAATTAACGATACTGTGTCCTGGGTAGGAAAGATTGATTGGGAACTAAAAAAGTTTCATGGTGAAGAATATTCTACTCACAAGGGTTCTAGTTATAATTCCTATCTTATAAGAGATGAAAAAACGGTGCTGATTGATACTGTGTGGCTGCCGTTTGCTGAGGAATTTGTGCAAAACCTGCGTAAAGAGATTGATTTAAACAAGATTGATTATATTATAGCCAATCATGGTGAAGTTGATCATAGCGGCGCATTGACAGAACTGATGAAATATATTCCTGATACACCTATTTATTGTACCGCCAACGGTGTTAAATCTATCAAAGGTCAATATCATAAAGATTGGAATTTCCAAGTTGTTAAAACCGGTGACCGCTTAAATATTGGTTCTAAAGAACTGGCGTTTATCGAAGCACAGATGCTGCACTGGCCTGATACAATGTTTACATATTTAACAGGAGACAATATTTTATTCAGTAATGATGGCTTTGGTCAGCATCTTGCCACAGAGTTGATGTATAATGATTTAGTCGATCAAGCTGAGTTGTTTAATGAATGCCAAAAGTATTACGCTAATATCTTAACGCCTTTCAGCAAGATGGTTGATAGGAAAATTAAGGAAGTAGTTGCGCTGAATCTGCCAATTAGCATGATTTGTCCGAGCCATGGTGTTATCTGGCGCGATAATCCCTTGCAGATTGTCCACAAATATTTAGAATGGGCTGCAGATTATCAAGAAAACCAAATCACGATTATTTATGATACAATGTGGAACGGGACCCGCAAGATGGCCGAGAACATTGCTCGTGGCATTCGATTGGCGGATGATAAAGTAACTGTTAAACTGTATAATTCAGCGCGTCGTGACAAGACCGATATTATGGCTGAGGTGTTTAAATCAAAAACCATCATCGTCGGTTCACCGACTGTAAATAAGGGTGTTTTATCATCAGTTGCCGGGGCGCTTGAAGAAATTAAAGGGTTGGGCTTCAAGAATAAGAAAGCTGCCGCTTTCGGGACCTACGGTTGGAGTGGTGAGTCAGTTAAGGTCATTACCGAATGGCTTAAGGAAAGCAAATTTGAAGTTCTCAATGATGGTTTAAAGTTATTCTGGAACCCTGATGACAGTGGTGAAGAAGCTTGTGTGAACTTTGGTAAAGAGATCGCTCTTAAGTAAAGGAGCAAGGCAGTCTAGATCGCTAGACTGCTTTTTACTATAGTCTAAGCGGTTGCAAACATGCGCCGATATTAATAATCGGCGCATGTTATTCATATATTTAGATTACAGTACCGAAGCAGGGGAGATAAAGTATGTCGTTTGTCGATTTGCATTGCGATACAATTATGGGTTTGATGGAAGCTGGAGCTGATGTGGGTTTACAAAGTAATCAGCTAAGCGTAGATGTTGGTAAACTCAGGGCAGGGGGATCGCTGGCCCAGTTTTTCGCGTTATTCGTTGATATGGAAGACTGTCAAAACCCACTAGAACATTGTCTAAAGATGGCTGATCGTTTTTATATTGAAGTTGATCGAAATAGTGATCATTTAGCACTTGCGTTAAATTATCAGGATGTCGAGCGAAATAGTGCTGCTAATAAAATATCGGCCTTCCTTACCATTGAAGAGGGTGGGGTACTAAAAGGCGATTTGGCTAATCTCCGTAATTTCTATCGTCTTGGGGTAAGGTTGATTACCCTTACTTGGAATTATCCTAATGAATTAGGATTTCCTAATAGCAAAGGAGAATACCGCGGCCAGGGTTTGACACAGTTTGGCTGCGAGGTAGTTGGCGAAATGAACCGATTAGGAATGATTGTAGATGTATCACATCTTTCTGACCAAGGGTTTTATGATGTGGCTAGAGTATCGACAAAGCCTTTTGTAGCGTCGCATTCGAATGCTCGAGCAGTAACTTCGCATTCGCGAAATCTAACTGATGATATGATCAAAATGTTAGCTGAGAAAGGGGGAGTCATCGGCATAAATTTTGCTCGCCCCTTCCTGGGCTCGGCAGATATCAGCCGTATTGAAGATATGGTGCATCACATCAAGCACATCGCAGCTGTTGGCGGAATAGACACAGTTGCCATAGGATCTGATTTTGACGGTATTAGCCCGGAACTTGAGATAAAAGATTTTGGCGAAATGGGGAAACTTGTTTCTGCTCTCGAGCAGGCTGGTTTCAGCGGTGCTCAAATTGACAAGGTTTGCATGACGAATGCCCTGCGAATCATTAAAGAGTGCCTATCCGATGACAATGTAAAGTGAGAGAATCGCTTTTTTAGTTGACAGTATTTTTATGGCTTTCTATAATGTTAATGTACTAGTAATTAGGCTTCGCCTAACTTTCATGGCGAAAGCAGTGTTTGAATGTGGGAGGATAATTATGGGCAACACTCGGCTGACTGAACATTATACAGACTCGCGGACCAAGCGCCAGCAAATACTTGATGCGGCCTATGAAATCTTTTCCCGTAAAGGCTATCACCAGGCTACTGTTGACGAAATAATTGCTTTGGCAGATACAGGTAAGGGTACGGTCTATAACTATTTTGTTAATAAAGAGCAGTTATTTTATACATTGATTAAGGAGCGAAGTAGCCCATTTGAAACAGCACTCCAACAAATCGTCGACTCTTCGGAACCGCCGCTACCTAAGATTGAAAGCATGATTAAGGAATACATAGCTTTTTATGTTGTCAATGCTGATTTATGGCGGGTGATGATGCATGAAGTCCGTGGGTTGGGCACAGCCGGTTATTCAAACTTTTCAGAACAGCAACGGGATAAATATCGTATATGGTTCAAATCCACGATTGGTATGCTTGAAATTGTGTTGAACGAATGCATTGCGGCAGGAGAAATTCGCCAATGCGATGTCACAAAAACTGCATATGCACTCTTTAGTGTAATTGTTATGATGGTATTTCAAAAGTTTGTCAGTGATGATATTGACGAAACAGCTAAGGCTGTTAGTAATGTGTTCCTGTATGGTGTCACAAATCGCTGATCCGCATATAAAAACAGGTATAACCCTTTTCTTAGGGCTATACCTGTTTTTGTTTTTACCAGGCTGCTGAAACAGAGCCTTTAAAGTGTTCTTCGATGAACTTTTTAACTTCGTCAGACTGATAGGCTTTAATCAGTTTTTTGACGGCAGGGTTATTTTTGTTAGCTTCTTTTACAACAATCAGGTTTGCATACGGTGAGTTTAGGTCTTCCAATACGATCGCGTCTTTAGTAGGGATAAGACCCGCCGTTATAGCATAGTTCGTATTGATTGCTGCAACATCAACGTCCTCTAAAGAACGAGGAATTTGGGCTGCTTCTAGTTCTCTTATTTTAAGATTTTTAGGATTTTCAGTAATGTCAGTTACGGCTGCTCTAATACCAGCATTAGGCTTGAGTTTAATCAGACCCACTTTTTCTAACAACAGCAGTGCGCGGCCGCCGTTGGTCGGGTCGTTAGGAATAGCGATAACAGCGCCAGGTTGAACGGCTGATAAGTCGTTTACCTTTTTAGAGTAAATTCCCATTGGAAAGATAACAGTCTTGGCAACCGAAACGAGATCATAGTTGCGGTCTTTAATCACATTATCGAGATAGGGTTGATGCTGAAAACTATTAATATCTATATCGCCTTGAAACAAAGCCACATTTGGCTGAATATAATCATTGAACTCAATGACTTCTACCTTGAGGCCGTCTTTTTCAGCAATTTTTTTAACGATATCCATAACTTCCGCATGAGGTCCGGCAGTGACACCGATTTTTAAAGGCTTATCTATTCCCGTAGTGCTTTGTTTGCTGCAGCCGGCGGTAACACCGAGAGCAAATACTAGCACAAGCAGGAGGGAAGTTAATTTAGTAAATTTCTTCATATTAAATACTCCTTGTTAAAACGCGGGTACAATAGCACCTTTATATTTTTCGTTGATAAATTTCTTAACTTCTTCAGATTTCAAAACTTTTACAAGTTTTTGAATCTCGGGTTTGGTTTCATCACCAGTGCGAACAACCAGAATGTTAACATAAGGGGAGTCGCTTTGCTCGATAAACAGCGCATCTTTGGTGGGAATCAGTTTCGCTTCAAGGGCGTAATTAGTGTTGATTACAGCAGCATCGACATCATCCAGGGAACGCGGCAGTTGAGCTGCTTCTAATTCGCGGATCTTAAGGTTCTTAGGATTATCGATAATATCTCCGACAGTCGCTTCAATTGTCACGCCATCTTTTAATTTGATGAGTCCAGCTTTAGCTAATAGAGCCAGAGAACGACCGCCATTGGTCGGATCATTCGGAATACCAATCTGAGCGCCGGTCTTAAGCTCATTTAAATTTTTGATTTTCTTCGAATAAATACCCATTGGCTCAATATGAATGCCGGCGGCGTTGGTCAATTGTAATTTGCGTTCAGAAGTGAATTTATTCAGATAAGGTGTATGCTGGAAGAAGTTTGCATCCAGTTCTTTATCCGCAACGGCTAAGTTGGGGCGGACATAGTCATTCATTTCAACGATTTGGAGATTAATACCCTCTTTTTCAAGGATTGGTTTAATAAAGTTAAGTATTTCGGAATGAGGAACAGGCGTAGCACCGACTTTAACAACAGTTTTTCCCGCCGGTGTTGCAGATTTGTTACTGCTGCAGCCAGCAAACAGTACCGATAATGATATAAGGGCAATTACTAATAGGATAATCTTTTTCATTTACAGTTAGCCTCCTAATTATAATTATTTTAAGGATTTAGATCCTTATTGGTGAAGTTTCCGAAGCCGCTCAACAGCTGCTTGCAATGTGGACATTTCTTTACAGAAACAGAAACGGATTAGTTTTTTACCCTCTGGTCGGTTTTCACGATAGAAACTGGAGCCAGGTACGACGGCTACGCCAATTTTCTCGGCAAGAAATTTTGCAAAAGCCACATCGTTATCATACCCAAATGGGGTAATGTCTGCCATGATATAGTAGGCACCGGCAGGGCGAATGCAGTCAAAGCCGATTTCCGCTAATTTGCCGAGCAGGTAGTCGCGGCGTTCTCGATAAAATTCGGACAGCCCGTGATAATACTCCTGTGGAAAGCGGAGTGCTTTGGCGGCAGCTGTTTGAAGGGGGGCGGCGGCACCGACTGTTAGAAAGTCGTGCACCTTGCGTACTGATTGCGTAATCTCGGGGGATGCGGTCACAAAGCCAATCCGCCAGCCGGTAACACTATAGGTTTTTGAAATGCTGTTGATGGATACGGTACGGTTCGCCATACCCGGCAAGCTCCAAAGGGGAATGTGCTCTGCACCGTCATATAAAATATGTTCGTAAATTTCATCTGTAATGGCTAAGGCATCATGTTTAATGCATAGATCAGCGATTAGATTCAATTCCTCGCGGGTAAATACCTTGCCTGTCGGATTATTAGGAGTATTAATGATAATTGCGCGAGTGCGGTCGGAAAATGCATCAGCGAGTTCTTGAGCGTCGAAGCTGAATGTAGGAGGTTTTAGCTGCACATATTTTGGAGTTGCGCCACACAAAATTACATCAGGGCCATAATTTTCATAGAAAGGTTCAAAAATGATGACCTCGTCGCCCGGGTTAACAGTAGCCAACAAGGTTGCGACCATTCCCTCGGTTGCGCCGCAGCATACTGTTATCTGACTTTCTGGATCAAGGTCGACATCATAATCGCGTTTGATTTTCCAAGCAATCGAATCTCGAAGTGGTTTGGAACCCCAAGTGATTGCATATTGATTGTGGTCGGCCATAATGGCATCAACAGCGGCCTGCTTAATTTCCAGCGGAGCTGAAAAGTCAGGAAAGCCTTGGGCTAAATTAACGGCCTTATGAGCAGCTGCAATGCGGGACATTTCGCGAATGACAGATTCTGTAAACCGGCTGGCTTTCTCTGATGCAAACTTTAACTGTAATTTATTGGGCGGATTACTCACAGTATAACAGCTCCTCTTTGGATTATTTCTTATTAAGCCGGCGGGCAAAATAGTCACCGCAGGACTGAACAATTTGTACTTGGGCAATTAAGATAATAACAGTTATAAGCATAATATCAACCCTGAATCGCTGGTAGCCATATCTGATGGCCAGGTCACCTAAACCGCCGCCGCCAATGGCACCGGCCATGGCTGAATAGCCGATAAGACTGATAATTGTAAGCGTAAGGCCTAAAACAATTGATGGCATGGCTTCGGGAATGAGTACCTTTGAGATGATTTCGCGCGGAGCAGCTCCCATCGCTTGTGCGGCTTCAACAAGGCCGTAGTCTACCTCTTTGAGGGCTGATTCGACAACGCGGGCAACAAAGGGAATGGCGGAAATGCTAAGCGGAACAATGGCCGCCTCAGTACCGATTGATGTTCCGACAATTAATCGGGTGATAGGAATAATAGCTACCATTAAAATAATAAATGGTGTAGAGCGGGTTGCGTTAACAATTGCACCAAGTATTCGGTTAAGGGGAATGTTTTGTAAAATATGACCCTTATCAGTTGTGACCAGAATTACGCCTAAGGGGATTCCGAGGATTATCGATATAATAGTCGAAACGGCTACCATATAGGTTGTTTCCCAAAGAGCATTACCCAGCAACAGAATTATTTCTTGCGACATAACCAATCACCTCTATTCCTAAATCTCGTGTTTGCAAATAAATTAAGGCGTTTTGAATATTGTTTTGCAAACCGGATAGTTCTACAATGAGGGTACCAAACGGTGTGCTTTGAATATGATCAATATTGCCGTACAATATGCTGGCGTCAACGTCAAACCGCCGAATCATACTGGAAATAATGGGCTCTTCGGCTGAATGACCAAAGAAGGATAGGCGAAGGACAAGATTGCTGTCAGGCAAAGGCACCGGTGAAAATGAAGTGTCAGCCAGTATGTCCGGCAAGTCATGATTGATGATGGAACTGATGAATTCTCGGGTTGTTGCCGCTTGCGGCTTTGTAAAGAGATTGATTACAGTGCCTTGTTCAATAATTTCACCATTTTCAATTACGGCAACTTGATCGCAGATTTCTTTAATTACATTCATTTCATGAGTTATGAGTACGATCGTCAGTTTAAGCTTCTGATTAATATCTTTAAGTAGTTTGAGAATTGATTTTGTTGTTTGTGGATCAAGCGCTGATGTTGCCTCGTCACATAGTAAAACTTTTGGCTTGTTGGCTAGTGCCCGGGCAATACCGACCCGTTGTTTTTGGCCGCCGCTTAATTCAGCAGGGTATTGATCTTTTTTATCAGAAAGTCCAACCAAGTCTAATAAGTGGTTGACTTCTTTTTCGATTGTTGCCTTATTTTCTCCCGCAAGTTCGAGTGGAAAGGCTATATTGTCGAAAACAGTGCGTGAGGAAAGTAGATTAAAGTGCTGAAAAATCATACCAATTTTTTTTCGGGTGTTGCGTAATTGGTGCTCTGACATTTCAACAAGGTTTTTGCCATCAACGATAACACTGCCTTCTGTTGGGCGTTCCAACATATTTATGCATCGAATCAGTGTGCTCTTACCGGCACCACTCTGGCCGATTACACCGAAGATTTCACCTTGGTGAATTGTTAAGTCAATCCCGTTTAATGCAAATATGGGGCCGTTTGCACCGTCATAACACTTTCTTATGCCCACTAGTTTAATCATATAAATTGCTCCTTTCCGCACAGGAAAAAATGAAATAAAAAAAGCCTCTTCACAGATGAAGAGACGAGCGAAACAACGCTGTTCTTCATCTTCCAGGAATCAATCCTGTCGGAATTGGCACCGTTTTCGCTTATCGAAAAGCGAATGGTTGCCGCGGCGTCATTGGGCCAGTCCCTCAGCCAACTCTTGATGAAAGGTATTATAAAGTTAATAAAAATATATTATCACCACTGCAGAATGTGTGTCAAGAACTTTTTTAGGGAATATAATTTCATAAAGTAAAGAATAAAAGAAGTAAAGCAGGAAATTATTTAAATAAGCACGAAATGTTCACAGTAAAAGGCATCATTGAAAGGAGAGAATGGGATATGTCTTCCAATCCTAAATTGAAGGATGCTCTGACTGACCAACTGGCAAACGCCATTTTATTGTTAAACAATGAGGAAGAATGCTATCAATTCTTCGAGGATATTTGCACAATAAGTGAAATAAAAGCGATGGCCCAGAGGTTGGAAGTCGCTCGCATGCTTAAAGTCGGCCACACCTATGATGACATTGTTGCTAGAACCGGGGCTAGCACAGCAACGATTAGCCGGGTTAAACGCTGTTTACATTATGGAGCAGACGGCTATAAGATAATTTTAGAGCGTCTGGAAAATAAGTAGTCTTAAGCAGGCTGCTTTATCCGATGACTAACCCGCTCTAAGACTCCCGCTTCTATAAGCGGGAGTAAGGGCGGCTAAGTCCCTGGATACGGTTCGACTAGGATTTAGGTGGAGTTAAAACTCCACCTAAATCAAGTCTCACTTTATCATAACTGAAAGAAAGGCTGGATATAAATGACCACTGAAGTATTTGTACCGAAAATTCCTTATGGTACACGTGATTTACTGCAAGGGGATGCCAACCGCAAGCGTAATATTGAAGCTGCGTTGGGTAAACTTTTTGCAAGTTGGGGTTATGATGAGGTCGTTACCCCAACAATTGAATATTTAGAGACATTATCAGTGGGAAATGCTACTGATCTTCAACATAATATGTTCAAGTTTTTTGACAAAAGCAATCGCATTTTGGCATTACGTCCTGATATGACGACACCGATTGCGCGAGTCGCGGCTACAAGACTGCGGGAAAGAGCATTACCCCTTAAGCTTTTTTATTTAACAAATGTCTTTCGCTATGAGGAAGCACAAGCCGGCCGTCAGTGTGAGTTTTACCAGGCAGGTATTGAACTGCTTGGCGTTTCGGATCCCACAGCGGATGCCGAGGTTATCGCGATTGCCGTCGAGGCCATGCTCGAAGCCGGTTTGACTAGTTTCCAAGTGAGTTTGGGACAAGTAGAGTTTATTCATGGCATTATGAATGAATGTGGTCTGCCACTAACACAGCAGCAGGCTGTCAAGCAGTCTCTGGTAAAGCGTGATTTGGTGGGAATGGGTGAGATTTTACAGAATAGTGGATTGTGTCCGACTGCCCAGAAGATTCTTACACAAGTTCCTGTTCTGCATGGGCGGCAAGACATGCTCAAGCAGGCTTATGACATGGTTACAAATCAAACGAGCCGAAATGCACTTGACAATTTGAGTGAAATATATAACATCTTGGTAAGTTATGGTGTAGATAAATACGTAAACTTTGATTTAGGCATTATTCGAGATTTCGAGTATTATACTGGAATGGTTTTTGAAGGGTATACGCCTGGATTAGGGTTCCCGCTATGCGGAGGCGGCCGTTATGATAAAATGGTCAGTTCGTTTGGTGTTGACTGCCCGGCCACTGGGTTTGCCTTGGGAATCGAAAGAATCCTTTTGGCCATGGAGCGGCAGGGGATAGCCATCTCACCTGATTCAAAAGATATCTATATTGGGTGGAACAAGGGAATGTTTGATGCGGCCATTGTTGAAGCAAGTCAACAAAGGCGCGCAGGTAAGACTGTCGAATTGGCTTTTAAACCACAATCACAGCTTGAAGCTGCGACAAGTCAGGTAGCTAAAGGATACAATAAACTTACTTATATAGGTGGTTAATCTATGTTTAAACGCGTCAGACAGGTCGCTATGGCGCTAACGGCTAAAATAACTGATACCGACCGGGATTTCATTGATGAACATTTATCGGTTCCAGAGAAAGCGTTGTTTTGGGATATGAATTTACCTGATCAGCGTCACGCATTGAATGTCGCCTACACAGCGCTTCACTTAGCACCTAGGCAGCTAAGTATCAACCTGGAAATATTGGTGAAAAGCGCTTTGCTTCATGATGTCGGCAAGATCAAGGGTGATGTCAGTACTCTTGATAAAATAGGAACAGTCATAGCTCATAAAATTCTTGGCCAAAAAGTTAAGCGCTGGGGCAGGCCGGGCAGAGGGAGTAAATTGGCGAACGTCCGTCATGCCGTTTACACTTATTTTTATCACCCGAAGCGCAGTGCAGAGTTGCTCAACAGTATTGGTGAAGATCCGCTGATTGTTGAAATTGTAAGAAAACATCATAAAGCTCCGGCGGAGAGTGATCCGCCGGAGCTAAGCCTACTTAGGAAGGCCGATAATATGAACTGATTTAGTAACCCTTAATTTTATCAACAAAATTATACATTTCACCGTTCTGTGCAAACTTTCCAAGGTTGTCGGAGAAGACCTTGACAGCCCTGTCAAGATACATCGGGGAGAGCGCTGCAACATGTGGGGTAATAATAACATTTGGCATTGTCCAGAGGGGTGAATCTTCCCCAAGTGGTTCGTGTTCAAAAACATCAAGTCCGGCACCCATAATTAACCCATCATTCAGGGCGGTAATGAGATCAGCCTCGCAGATGATTGCACCGCGGGCAATATTGATAAAGTAGGCTGACTTTCTCATTGCCGAAAATTGTTCAAGTTTAAAATATTCTTTGGTTTCGGGTAACAATGGTAAGGCAGCAACGACAAAGTCGGAAACTGCGAGCATTTCGTTTAAATCTTCAGGAGGATATAATTTATTCACAAATAGTTCAGTAGTCTGCTGCTTTTTGACGGCGACAACATCCATACCTAGTCCTTTAGCTTTTTTAGCAATTTCTCGACCAATGCTGCCGAGTCCAACAATACCGATGGTTTTAGCATGGATTTCATCGACGTGAGCACGTTTCCAGTCCTTGGTCATTTGGTGGCGGATAAAGAAATTAAGTCCGCGGTTAAAGGCCAGCATGATGGCGAGGACATGTTCTGACACCGGAATGCCATGAATGCCTTTGGAATTAGTAAGAATCGCGCTTGTGGCCTGAATTTCAGGCGTAATAAGATTTTCAACCCCGGCGCTCAGTGCATGGATCCACTTAAGATTAGGTGCATTGCTTAATAGCGGACGAATATCCATCCATCCCCATGTGACAAGGATGTCACAATTCGGCATATAAGCAACTGCTTCTTCTGGTTCAGCTGTGATAATGTTGCAAAGCGGTACAATATTTTTTATGACAGTAATATGCCGCTCGGCGAGTTTATTGAGTACAACGATATTTAATGTGGGCACAGCAAACGTCCCCCTTCTTATCAATAGTATTTTGTTAAATACTTCTACATATTCATAAAAACTCCTACATTGTGGGTTGACGAATATATTAATATGATGGTATTATCATGCTAATATATTAATACTTTAAATAACTAAAGGGTTGTGAGAGTCTTATGACATCAAGTGATCTAAATTATCTAACTGTCGCCTTGCCGAAAGGAAAGCTTTTTGCCCCTTCAGCCAAAATGCTGGCTGATATAGGCTATACGGCCGAAGGGTTAAGTGAAAAATCCCGTAAGTTGGTCATCACCAACGAAGAGGAAAAAATTCGCTTCATTATCACCAAGACAGCCGACTTGCCTACTTATGTTGAATACGGCGCTGCTGACGTTGGTATTATCGGTAAAGACGTTCTGTTAGAAGAAGGTAAGGATGTTTATGAACTTTTGGATTTGAAGTTTGGCTTTTGCCGTCTTATGGTAGCTGTCCCACAGGCTTTGCAGCAAGAGAAGTTAAGTGATTACGCCCATATGCGGGTGGCTACCAAATATCCTCGCGTGGCCGAGCGTTTCTTTAGCAGTATGGGCATTCAAATGGAAATTATCAAACTTAATGGCTCAATCGAACTGGCTCCGATGGTTGGTTTAGCCGAAATGATTGTCGATATTGTTGAAACTGGCCGAACGTTAAAGGAAAATCAACTCATTGAGGTTGCCCAAATCCATCCTGCCACAGCACGGTTTATTGCTAACCGTGTAAGTTTTAAGATGAAATTTGATCGAATCAATCGGATGGTTGAAGATTTAAAAACCCTCATGGAAGGAGGAGTGAACGGTGAGAATAGTAGTTGCTGATTGTCTAACTCCAAAAGAACTCCAAGCCCTACTGGCGAAACCTTCCTTTGATCAAGTTGTATTGGGCGAAAAGGCAAAGGAGCGTAACAAAGAAATATTCGGCGCTGAACTCACTGCCGCCGAGGTCGTTGATAAAATTGTTGGTGATGTCCGTGCAAGCGGGGATAAAGCTGTGCTTCAATATACTAAGACCTTTGATGGTGTTTCCTTTACAGCGGCGACAATGGAGGTTAGCCAAACCGAAATTGAGGAAGCTCTAAGGAATGCTGATCCAGATATATTAAAGGCCCTTGATAAGGCTGCTGCAAATGTTCGGCGCTTCCACCAAGAGCAGGTGCCGAAATCGTGGCTTACTTATAGAGATCATGGATCAATGCTGGGGCAGAGCTGTATTCCGCTTGATCGGGTAGGTATTTATGTTCCTGGCGGTACGGCAACATATCCATCTTCGGTTATTATGAATGCCGTTCCGGCGTCTGTTGCCGGTGTAAAGGAAATTATAATGGTCGTTCCTCCCGCCCGGGATGGCAGTGTGAATCCATATGTGCTTGTTGCTGCCCACAAGGCGGGTGTCACAAGAATTTTTAAAATCGGTGGTGCGCAAGCCATTGCGGCTTTGGCCTTTGGTACTCCAACGATCCCTAAAGTGGATAAAATTACCGGACCTGGTAATATTTTTGTCACCTTAGCTAAAAAAGCCGTTTATGGGCATTGCGATATTGATATGCTGGCCGGGCCAAGCGAGATTTTAATTGTAGCTGATAACACAGCCAATCCATGCTATGTAGCTGCAGATATGTTAAGTCAGGCTGAGCATGATGTCCTAGCGACAAGTATTGTGATAACAGATAGTCCGGAATTGGCGAAAAAAGTCGAAGCCGAAGTCAATAAACAGTTGGCCAAGCTACCTCGACGGGAAATCGCAGCTGCAGCTCTTGAGAAAAACGGACTGATTATTGTTGCCAATGATATCATGCAAGCCATGGAATTAGCGAATTTATCAGCGCCCGAGCATTTAGAAATTCTTACAGCTGAGCCAATGGCGATGTTGCCATATGTAAGGCACGCTGGCGCGGTATTTTTGGGGCCATACTCCCCAGAGCCGCTGGGGGATTATTTTGCCGGCCCGAATCATGTTTTGCCGACAGGGGGAACGGCCCGCTTCTACTCAGTGCTCAATGTCGAGACTTTTATGAAAAAGACCAGTATTATTGCGTATACCCAACAGGCGCTAGCCCAAGTGAGTAAAGATATTATTCGTTTAGCTGAAGCCGAAGGCTTAGATGCGCATGCCAATGCAATAAGAATGAGGGGATAATATGTGGAAATATCGAACAGGACTTGAGAGTCTCCCAACCTATTCTGTTGAAGAAAAAGAATGGGATGTAAAGCTGGATGCTAATGAAAGCCCGGTTAACTTGCCGCCGTTAGTTCAAGAGCGGGTGATCAACCGGCTTTCATTCTTGCCATTTAACCGCTATCCCGAAATGGGGATGCTTGGTCTTAGAGAGCAAATTGCCCAGAGTTTTAATATAGCGATTGATTGCGTTACGATCGGCAGCGGTTCCAGCGAAATACTACTTGCTTTGTGCCATGCATTTGGCGGAAAAGATAATTGTATTGTTTATCCGACTCCGTCCTTCTCCATGTACGGCATTTATATTAAAATGGCCGATAGCACCCCGATACCCGTTCCGCTTAATGCAGACTATTCGGTTGATCGCGATAAAATCGTTAAAGCGGCCCAAGAGTTCAAGGCCAGTATTGTTATGTTGTGTAATCCTAACAATCCAACAGGGAATGTAATGTCGCTTGTTGATGTCGAGTATATTCTGAGTCAGGTTGAGTGCCTTGTTGCCGTAGATGAAGCATATTATGAATTTTATGGCGAGTCAGCTGTTGGGCTTCTTCCAAAATACAAAAACCTCATTGTAACAAGGACCTTTTCCAAAGCATATGGATTGGCGTCGGCACGAGTAGGCTACATGCTGGCAGGAGCTGATATAACAACAGCTATTGGCAAAGTATTAATGCCGTATCATGTGAATGCCTTATCACTGGCTGCGGCCGAGGTTGTCTACCAAATGCGCGATGAGTTTGCAGCAAGCATTCAGCAAAGCATTGACGAGCGCAACCGTCTGGCTGACGCATTGAAGCTTCTGCCGGGCCTTATTGTCTACCCTTCAGAGGCGAACTTCTTATTAATAAAAACAGCTCTTGCCTCTACACTCGGGGCCTACCTAGTCGAAAACAACATTGGTATTCGGGAATTTACATCTCCTGACTTGGCCAATTGCCTACGAATTTCTATTGGCAGCCCAGTCGAAAATGATAAATTATTAAAGGCTGTTAAAGACTGCCTGGCGAAAGGATGATCATTATGAGGACGGCTGACATATCCAGACGTACGGCTGAAACTGATATCACAGCATCCCTTACGATTGACGGTTCCGGTAAAAGTGAAATCAGGACCGGTATTGGATTTTTTGATCATATGCTGGTGCTATGGGCCAAGCATGGTCTATTTGATTTAAATTTAAAAGCAATTGGTGATTTAGAGGTCGATTGCCATCATACGATAGAAGATGTTGGCATTGTCTTAGGACAGGCATTCAAAGCGGCGCTGGAGAACAAAGTCGGTATAAAACGTTATGGAACAGCGTTTGTACCAATGGATGAAGCCCTTGTTATGGTTTCGCTTGATATTAGCGGACGGCCGTATCTAGTCTATGATGTTACATTGCATAGCGGATCTATTGGCAGCTACGATTGTGAAATGACCGAAGAATTTTTACGGGCTTTCGCTATGCATGCTGGTATAACCTTGCATGTTAAAATGCTAGCGGGGAAAAATGCTCATCATATTGTTGAAGCTGTCTTTAAAGCTCTGGGGCGAGCCCTTGACGACGCAACATGTCAAGATGAGCGTATTGTTGGTATTATGTCCACTAAGGGAATGCTGTAAAAGAGGTGAAGGAATGATTGCAATTATCGATTATGGCATGGGCAATCTGTACAGCGTTCATAAGGCGTTTGCCAAGTTAGGTGTTGAAACGATAATCACCAGTGATGCCGCTGTCATTGAGGCTGCTGAACGGGTTGTTCTGCCAGGCGTAGGCGCCTTTGGCGACTGTATGAAAAATCTTAAAGGATATCAGCTGGTCGATGTGATTTGTCATGTGATTAAACGGGGGACGCCTTTCCTCGGGATTTGTCTGGGACTGCAGCTGCTGTTCGAGGGCAGTGAGGAAGATCCTGACGTCGAGGGTCTAAAAGTTTTCCCCGGTATGGTTAGAAAAATCGAGGCTCCAGGGTTTAAAATCCCGCATATGGGTTGGAATAGTCTTGAGTTTGGCTCGGAAAGCCAGCTTTTTACCGGGCTGCCCAATCATTCTTATGTCTACTTTGTTCATAGCTATCATGCTGTTCCAACTGAATCAGGTATCATTACGGCTGTTGCCGATTATGGCGGCCCTGTAACTGCAGCTGTTGGTTATAGAAACGTCCAGGCTGTTCAATTTCACCCGGAAAAATCAAGCAGCATAGGTCTGAAAATTTTGGCCAACTTCAAGGAGATGAGCCTATGATTATATTCCCTGCTATTGATATTCGCGGCGGCAAATGTGTTCGACTGACAGAAGGCCGCTTTGACAAAGAAACAGTATTTGCCGATAATCCTGCTGACATGGCAGTCAGGTGGGCGGAGGAAGGCGCTGAAGTTTTACATGTTGTTGATCTTGATGGTGCCTTAGCTGGCAGGTCGGTGAATTTAGCAATTGTTAAGAGGATTGTCAACGCAGTAAAAGTCCCCGTACAATTAGGAGGAGGCATAAGAACGTTTGACAATATTGACCAGGTACTTCAAGCGGGTGTAGATAGAGTTATTCTCGGTTCAATCGCAGTACGGCAACCGCAGCTTGTTGAGCAGGCGTGTCAGCTGTATGGCAGCAAAATTATTGTTGGAATTGATGCCCGGGATGGTCAAGTGGCTGTCGATGGCTGGGGGATCAGCGGTGGGGTTAGTGCCGGTGATTTGGCGAAAAAAATGCGTAATGTAGGGGTTGAGCGTATCATCTATACCGATATATCACGCGATGGTACACTATCAGGTGTTAATGTGGATGCAACCAGAATTTTGGCTAGGGATTCCGGATGCAAGGTGATCGCATCAGGTGGTGTGAGTAGCCTTGATGACATTCGTGCCGTTAAGGCGGCAACTGGCGATGGCGTTGAAGGTGTTATTGTCGGCAAAGCACTGTATGTAGGCAACTTTAGCTTAAAAGCTGCTATCAAAGCCGCGCGGGGAGAGTGCTAATATGTATACCAAACGGATTATTCCCTGTCTTGATGTAAAAGACGGTCGTGTGGTAAAAGGAACAAATTTCGTCGGTCTTCGCGATGCAGGTGATCCGGTTGAGCTTGCTGCGATATACGATAAGGAAATTGCCGATGAGTTAGTGTTTTTAGATATCACGGCATCATGCGAAGAACGGAAGACAATGGTTCAGGTTGTTGAAGAAACGGCTTCACAAGTGTTTATCCCCTTTACGGTGGGGGGCGGGATTCGGGCGCTAGGAGACATTCGGACAATGCTAAAGGCGGGGGCGGATAAGATTTCGCTGAATACTGCTGCAGTTAAAAACCCCGAACTCATAGCTGAAGGGGCCAAGAGTTTTGGCCGTCAGTGCATTGTAGTGGCTGTCGATGCCCGACAAACAGGTGAAAACCAGTGGGAAGTATTTATAAACGGTGGGAGAACTTCAACTGGCCTTGAAGTTATTGAATGGGTGAAAAAGGCAACAAGTCTTGGTGCAGGTGAAATCTTGCTGACAAGTATGGATAAAGATGGGACAAAGGACGGCTACGACATCGCTCTCACAAAAGCTGTGTCTGAAGCGGTCACTGTACCTGTTATTGCTTCGGGTGGGGCCGGAGAGCTTCAGCACTTTTATGATGTGCTGACGGCAGGTAAGGCAGATGCTGTATTGGCTGCTTCGGTATTTCATTACGGGCAGTTTACTGTCAGACAGGTAAAAGAGTATTTAAAATCACGTGGTGTGGAGGTTAGACTATGAATATAGCGGGAATAAAATTTGATGAAAAGGGTCTTGTACCAGCCATTATCCAAGACGTGAAGACAGGTACAGTACTGATGCTGGCTTATATGAATAAGGAAGCGCTTGAAAAGACGATTGCTACAAAAGTTACGTGGTTCTATAGTCGAAGTCGATCCCGGCTCTGGCAGAAGGGTGAAACGTCCGGCCATGTCCAGGATGTCCGAGAAATTTACTATGATTGTGATGCTGACACGCTTTTGGTAAAGGTTGAGCAATCGGGAGTTGCTTGTCATGAGGGGACTTTTTCGTGCTTTAGTCGGAAAATTGATCAGACAGAGAGTCGTACCGACAAGATTGTTGATGTGAATAAGGTGTATGGAAGTTCGGTGGCGACAATTCTTCATGAATTATATGATGTCATTGCCGACCGCAAGCAAAATCCGAAAGAAGGCTCTTATACAACCTATCTATTTACCAAAGGTCAGGATAAGATTCTTAAAAAAGTTGGTGAAGAGGCGGCAGAGACAATTATCGCTTCCAAAAATAACACTAAAGAAGAGATCTTATATGAGATGGCTGATCTCTGGTATCATTGTTTGGTGTTATTAACCTATCACAATATATGTCCCAGCGAGCTGCTGGTAGAATTGCAGGGAAGAAGGAAGTAACATGAGCAAAAACATTGGACAACAATTTATGCAGTTTACCCGGTACGAACATCTTGCGCCCTCGGCCCAGCAAGCCGGACAGCCGCAACCGTCCTTGGAGCTCGAATACGATCATACAATACCGCTTATTGATTTGCCGGAACCCGAAACTTTTCCAGAAATTAATTTAAACTTATTGGAGTTCATTGAACTGCGGACTAGTACGCGTCAATACTCAGGCCGTTCGATTACATTGCCTGAACTGTCATATCTTTTGTGGTGCACACAAGGAGTGAAAGGCACGATTTCCGACAAGGCCACCTTGAGAACCGTGCCGTCAGCCGGGGCTCGGCACGCATTTGAAACCTACTTGTTAGTCAATAATGTTGAAGATCTAAAGCCCGGATTGTATCGTTTTCTCGCGCTTGAACACAAGCTGCTGCCGGTAAACTTGAATCAGGACATAGCGAACGAGATTTCCGCCGCATGTCTGAAACAGCCAGCAGTAAAAGCAAGTGCTGTAACATTTATTTGGACGGCAGTAGTGGAAAGAATGACCTGGAAATATGGCGAGCGAGGTTACCGTTATCTGCATCTTGACGCCGGTCATGTCTGCCAAAATCTTTATTTAACAGGTGAATCAATCGGCTGTGGAACTTGTGCAATTGCAGCATTTGATGACGAGGCACTAAACAACGCACTCGGTATTGATGGTGAGCATCATTTTGCACTATACTGTGCAGCTATAGGAAAAAAATAGAATTTTTAGAAAAAACCTGGCTTCCACCAGGTTTTTATCATATTATGTAGGTGTAGAAAGTGATATTTAGAAGATGAAGAGGTTTGCTCATCGGACAAAATAATTGCAATAGGAGATTATTCATGGCAAAACGCAGCAAGCTAACACCATGGGTTATTGTACTCATGATAGCAATAACAGCTATTTTATACTTTAAGGTTTCAGATAACGGCAGCAGGGTCCCGCAAGGGGGACAGGATACTGCGCCCCACTATACTATCGAAAAAACAGGGGCGGGGGCGGTTGTGGATTTTACAGCTGAATCAAAAAAAATCCATAGTGCTGTTGATCGTTTTATCAATAATGCAAATTTAACAATAAAAGATAGTAAAGAAACTAGCAAAGAGATTCCCCGGCAGCAAGTGGAAGGGACTATTCGCTGGCATGTTAGAGATGTATTCGTCAGCGGGACGGGACTAGATATTGATCAGCTTAAGCGTTCTGCTGCGGAAGTTGTTAAGAGTGTTGGAGGGGAAGTTCTTGATGTCCAGCAAGACAATTATCAGGGCGTAAGTGTAACGCGGCTGGATCTTGGGTTGCGTGATCATTTGGGCGGAGATGCAATAACAATCATAACTGACCGCGTCTATGTGCAGCAGGAAAAAATAATCGACCAGAATCTAAAACCTGTCAGCAAGGGTAAGGGTGTTATGGCAATTGTCATTGATGATTTTGGTTATAGCGACGATGCGATCAATGAGTTTGCTGAAATTAACCGACCGCTCACCTTTGCAGTGCTGCCTTATCGATCTTATAGTAGTGAAGCCGCATCGAGAGGGCTAAGCTCAGGTCATCAAGTTATTCTTCATCTTCCGCTCGAGCCGCTGACGGCATCAGCCCAATCGGAACAGATCACAATAAATAGTGGGATGAACGAAACGGAGGTGCGCGATACTGTTACAGGGGCTATTCATGCAGTTCCTGGAATCATAGGGGTAAACAACCATCAGGGGTCGCGCTCAACAGCCGATCAGCGGGTGATGCGGCAAGTACTTACAGAAATCAAAGCGAATAACCTTTTCTTTGTAGACAGCCGGACGAATAGTCAGTCAGTGGCCGTGTCTGTAGCACGGCGTCTAGGGGTAAAAACAGCAGCAAACGATTTGTTTATCGACAATGATAATGATGTATCTGCTGTGAAGCGTCAGTTGCGGATTGCTCGAGATATAGCGCTTCGCGATGGGAGTATCATTGTGATCGGTCATGCCCGCATGACGACGGCAACAGCTGTCCGGGAAATGATACCCGACATTGAAGCAAGTGGCATAAAGCTTATTTTTGTGTCAGAGATGGTTAAATAGTAAAATCTGTGAGGAGTGATTATGCTATGGAAAGCCGTATTGCACAGGAATTGAAGCTCCGGTATCAGCCGGTAGGTATTTTGTTTACGAATGATAAGCCAGACAATGCCATGCAGTTTATTGAGGGCCGGCGCGGGTGCGTTGTCGGAATGCTCAATGCTGCGGCAAAAGGACGTACAGCCGTCTTTGATCGCAAAACGGCAGGGTGCATAGGCGGAGAAGTCGGCTTGGGGTTTGGCAACGCTTATCCTAAAATGCCTGGGGGGATTGAGTACTTTCTTTCCACTGGCCGGGGTGAAGGGTATATGCCGGGTGAAGGCTACAAGAAAACCCCAGAACTCGCCAAACATTTTGTTGATCAGCTCCCGATGACCGATATACCTTATCAATATGTAGTTTTTACGCCATTGTCACAAGTTGATCGAGAAAAGGAAAACCCGCAGCTTGTAGTGTTTTACGCCAATGCCGATCAGCTTTCCGCCCTAGTTGTCTTGGCCAACTTTAATCGCGAAACAAGTGATAATGTCATGATTCCGTTTGGTGCTGGCTGTCAGACCACTTGTTTGATACCCTACAGTGAGAGTCAGCGTGAGCAGCCAAAGGCAGTCATTGGTCTTGTCGACATTACCGTGCGGCCAATGGTCGATGCTGATTTATTGTCATTTACCGTTCCTTATACGATGTTTCAGGAAATGGAAGATAATATTAATGGCAGTTTTATTGAGAAGCATCTATGGCATAAAATCCGTGAACGAATCCCAGCGGTAAAGTGAGACTTGATTAGGAGGAAACGACATGGCTAAAAAAAGTATTTTGGATTTACAGAGCATGATAAAAAAAGGGGAAAAGATTGTATATCTCACGGCGTATGATTATTTGACTGCAAAGATGCAAGAGAAAGCCGGAGTGGATATGATCCTTGTTGGTGATTCTCTTGGAATGGTTTGTCTCGGCTACGATACGACTTTTCCTGTTACGATGGAAGACATGATTCGGCACTGCCAGGCTGTGCGTCGAGGCGCTCCAGCAACCTTCGTTGTGGGGGACATGCCCTACATGTCTTATCAGGTTTCTGATGAGCAAGCTATCGAAAATGCAGGCCATCTGATTAAAGAGGCGGATGTAGACTGTGTTAAGCTGGAAGGCGCAGGCTTACGGATTCTTAGTAGGGTTAAAGCCATAAATGAAGCTGGTATCCTTGTTATGGGCCATATTGGTCTTACGCCTCAATTCATGGGCCAACTCGGTGGGTATAAGGCTCAGGGGCGTTCGGCCCAGGCGGCATTGTCACTGATTAATCAGGCTAAACTTCTGGAGGAAGCTGGTGCGGCAAGTATTTTAGTTGAGGGTGTTCCACCAGAAGTTGGTAAAGCTATCACAGAGAAGGCCGGTATACCCATCCTGGGAATTGGTGCAGGTTCTTACACACATGGACAGCTCCTGATTTACGCGGATATGGTTGGTTTGTATGACAATTTCACACCGAAGTTTGTAAAAAAATACGCAAATGTCGGAGAAGTTCTGACTCAAGCTTTCCGCGATTATGCACAAGAGGTGCGAGAAGGAAATTTTCCTGTCGACGCACAACATACTTATAAAATGAAAGACGAAGAGGCCGTAGAGCTAGAAAAAATGCTAAAAACCCAGAAATAGAGCGAGTATTACCAGATTGGTAAAGGCTGTTTCGTAATATAAAGGGCTTTCTCGATTAGGTTTGGATAACCTATTTTGAGAAGCCCTTTTTTCGCGCATTGAATTTAATTTTGCTGAATAATTTGTTTAATCGAGAACTTGTTGCACCAAATGCTTGAAAATAGGATAATAGATAATACAGAATACAGTAATAAAATAGTCTGATTATCCCAAAATAGTGGAGGTACATATGATTAATCAAAAAAAACCAATCTATGTGATTGGACACCGTAATCCTGACACTGATTCTATTTGTTCGGCGATTGCCTACGCTCATCTTAAACAAGCCCTTGGCGAGAATGCTGTTGCCGTTCGGGCTGGAAAAATAAACTCAGAAACCAAATATGTCCTTGAAACCTGTGGATTTGCTGTGCCAAAACTCATTGCAGATCTTTATCCCCGGGTCAAAGATGTGATGGCCGGTAGCCAGATAACCATAGCCCCTGATGATACCCTGCGTGATTTAGGAAATATTATGCAAGAGTATGATGTTAAATCCGTTCCTGTTGTCGACAAAGAGGGAACTCTTGTTGGTATTGTAACGGTTGGTGATTTGGCCAAGTTATATTATGAAGAACTTGAAATGCAGGACCTAACCAGGGCTGGTGTTGATTTTGCCATGATGTTAAAGGTGCTTGATGGTACTTTGGTATGTGGAACAGAGCTTCACCGTAAAGTAACGGGGAAGGTGAGAATTGCCGCTGGCAGTACAACAACAATAAATAAAATAATCCATGAGAATGACGTTGTCTTAGTTGCTGACCGTCATAACGCCCAGTTGGCATCATTAGCTCGTAACATAGCCTGTTTGGTTGTAACCAGCGATGCCGAGGTTGCTCGTGAACTCATTGATATTGCAGCAGCCAAAGGGATAGTGGTTATCAAAGCACCTTATGATACTTATACCTGTGCTCGATTACTCAACCAAAGTGTTCCTGTTCGCGTTGTTATGAAAAGCAATGTGCTTTCTTTCAAACCAAGCGATCTAATAAGCGATATTAGAGAAGAAATTACCAGCACAAGATATCGGAATTACCCTGTCGTGGACAACGGAAAACTGGTCGGGCTTATTAATCGCGACCAGTTGATTAATCCTGACCGAGAGAAGGTTATTTTAGTTGACCATAATGAACGGACGCAGGCAGTCGACGGAATTGAGGAGGCTCAAATCGTTGAAATCATTGACCATCATCGGTTAGGGGGACTGGAAACCAATGAACCGATTTTTATTCGGCACGAACCAGTCGGTTGTACTGGAACTATTGTTGCAAGTATGCACTGGCACCGCGACGTAGAGATTCCGAAAGACCTTGCTGCGCTGCTGCTGTCAGCTATCGTGTCAGACACAGTGTTGTTTAAATCACCAACAGCGACGGCCCAAGACCGCAATACTGCGGAAAAACTGGCGCAGATCGCCGGGATAGATTTATTGAATTTTGGTATGGCAGTATTAAAGGCCGGTTCAAGTATCCAAGGTATGAGCCCTTCCGATATTGTTCGTAACGATTTCAAGGAGTTTCAAGTGGGTGAGAGCCATGTAGCAGTTGGTCAAATCTCGGTAATGGATACAACCGAGGTATTGGCAATTAAAGACGAAATTCTGCAGGAAATGGAGAATATCGTAAACAAGGGTAATGATGATCTTGTTTTATTGATGGTAACGGATATCATCAATGAGAGCACATATCTTATATATTACGGGAAATCAGTCGGCTTGATTTACCAAGCCTTTGGTCGGGGCGAGCATGACGGTGTTATTTATCTGCCCGGGGTTATGTCCCGTAAAAAACAGGTGATTCCCCCTCTTATGGAGGCCGCCCGCGACAATTAATGATAGGTAAGTATAAGGAGCATTGCCGCATGAGTGAGGGATAAATCCTGGACTTATGCGGCTTTTTTACAGGTTAAATACAGGAATTGCATTAAATTTGGAGAAATTATTAATGTTTAGGATATTTTGTAGATCACATGGAGGATTTTTATGAACAGTATATTTGATGGACTTAATCCAGGTCAGGCAGCCGCAGTAGAACAGATTGACGGCCCTTTGCTCATAATGGCTGGGGCAGGATCAGGCAAAACTAAAGTTTTAACCTGCCGGATTGCATATTTATTAGAAAAAAAGGTTGCACCCTATAATATATTAGCTATCACATTTACGAACAAAGCTGCGGCCGAAATGCGTGAGCGCGTGAGCCGGATGGTTGGCCATCGGGCGAAAGACATTTGGCTTAGCACTTTTCATTCGTTTTGCGCACGGTTTTTGCGGATTGAGATTGAGCATTTGGCAGGTTACAAACGCAATTTTGTCATTTATGACGCCGGTGATAGTCTTGCGCTCATAAAAAGCTGTCTTAAAGAACTCAATCTTGATGAAAAGCTTTATGCGCCAAACGGGATTCAGGCCTCGATATCTAATGCAAAAAATGCTCTTACCAGTGCACGCGAATTTGCCCGTCAAGCTGATAATTTTCACACCGAAAAGGTTGCTGAAGTCTATGAATTATACCAAAATAAGCTACGTAATAATAACGCCCTTGATTTTGACGATTTACTTGTCCTGACGGTTCGTCTGCTGCAAGACAGTCCAGAGGTGCTAACGAAATACCAGGATAAGTTCTGCTATATATTGATTGATGAATATCAGGATACCAACCGCGCCCAGTATTTGTTGGCAAGGCTACTGGCGGACAAACATCATAACCTTTGTGTTGTGGGTGATGCTGACCAGAGTATTTATGGCTGGCGTGGGGCTGATATCCGCAATATTCTTGACTTTGAACAAGACTATCCTGAGGCCAAGGTGATAAAGCTAGAGCAAAACTATCGTTCGACTCAGGTTATTTTGGATGCCGCAAATGCTGTTATTGAACATAACTCTGATCGGCGGCCAAAACAATTATGGACAGATAATAATCCTGGCGAAAAGATTACTCACTACCTGGCTTATGATGAACGTGATGAAGCCAACTATATTTCCAGTACCATAACAAAAATGAACACTGTATATAATACGCCTCACGGCCACATGGCGGTTCTTTACCGTACGAATGCCCAGTCCCGGGTTATTGAAGAAGCCTTTATGAAAAATGGTATCCCCTATGCCATTGTCGGAGGATTAAAGTTTTATGATCGTAAAGAAATTAAAGATATTTTGGCCTATTTGCGAGTGATTTTTAATCCGAATGATACAATTAGCCTTCTTAGAATTATTAACGTGCCTCGGCGGGGTATTGGTGATACTACGATCGGCCGTCTGATCGAACATGCGGGAAAGAGTGGGATGACATTGTTTGATGTTGTCTCTAATCCTGAGTTGGTGCCGGGTTTAACGGCAAGGTCGATTAAGCCGCTCGAGACACTTGCTGAACTGATTTTCACTTTGATGGCTGAGTCTCAAACTTTATCAGTTGTAGAATTGGTCGAAAAAGTTATGAATGGTTCTGGCTATATTGCCGAACTTGAAAAAAGTCAAAATCCGCAAGATGAGGCGAGATTGGAAAACCTTCAGGAGCTGTTAAGTGTTGCCAAAGAGTTTGCGCGAGGGGAAGAAGAAAACACGTTGGAAAACTTCCTCACCCATGTGTCACTTGTGTCGGATACTGACAATGGTGAAAACGCTGATGATCGTGTAACGCTAATGACACTTCACTCAGCCAAGGGGCTTGAGTTTCCGATTGTGTTTATGGCCGGGATGGAGGAGGGTATCTTCCCGCATTCCCGTACCCTGATGGCCGAGTCAGAGATAGAGGAAGAACGGCGCATTTGTTATGTAGGAATTACTAGAGCGCGGCGCAAGCTCTATGTAACGAATGCTAGAATGAGGACGATTTTTGGCAGAACCAATATGTTTCCCCCGTCGCGTTTTTTGGAAGAATTTCCCGAGGATGTATTAGAAAACGCTCTATCCCAGCATAATAGAAATAGCTTTACAGCGATACGACCGAATTATGTAAAAACGAGTTTCACGAGGCCGACCGAAGTGGCCCCGGCTGCCGCTCAAACTGAAAAATTGGATATGGTTAAACCGAATGCCACGCTTGAATGGCGTCCGGGCGATAAGGCACAACACAGTAAATGGGGAATTGGAACAGTAGCCGAAGTAAGGGGCAGTGGTGAAAATCAGGAGTTAAAGATTGCTTTCCCAGGGCAAGGCATCAAATCGCTATCTGTAAAGTTTGCCCCACTGGCTAAAGTGTAAAATAAGGAGTGAGAATATGCATGTTGACGTACCGGCCAGCTTAGCCGAGGCTGCAGCCCTGGTAAAAGACCTACGGCAACAAATCAACTATCATAGTCATCGCTATTATGTGTTAGATAGTCCGGAAATTGCCGATGCCGACTTTGACTCTCTGATTAGGCAGTTAATCGAAGTGGAGGCGGCATACCCGGAATTAATTACACTTGATTCACCAACCCAACGTGTTGGGGGAATTGTGGCCGAAGGGTTTGACCGTGTAACTCATCTAACGCCCATGAAGAGCTTAGGAAATGCATTTTCCGCAGAGGATTTGGTGGCTTTTGATAGCAGGGTAAAGAGCAGCCTGGGTATTGAGCAGGTGGACTATGTTGTTGAACACAAGATTGATGGTTTGGCTATTAATCTAACCTATGAGAATGGCCGCCTTGTACGTGGTGCAACACGCGGTGATGGCACTGAGGGCGAAGATGTTACTCCCAATATCCGCACAATCCGTTCAGTACCATTAACACTCATAGACAATGGTCATGACGCGCCTAGCATCATGGAGATACGTGGCGAAGTCTATATGCCTCGGCGTGCTTTCGAGCGGCTTAATCGAGAGCGCCAAGATACAGGTGAGCCGCTGTTGGCTAACCCCCGCAATGCAGCAGCCGGTTCGCTCCGCCAGATAGACCCGCAGGCAACGGCCAAAAGGGCACTTGATACATTTATCTATGGTATGGGGGTTAGTGGTGATCATAAGTCGGAAACTCACGCCGCAATGCTGCAATATCTCCAAGCCTTAGGGTTCAAGGTCAACCCGCTTTACCGAATATTTAGCAATATGGATGATGTCATCAATTATTGTGCTGGTTGGGATGAGCAACGCGCGGATTTACCATATGCGATTGACGGTATGGTCATTAAAGTAAATAATCTTGCTTTTCAGCAGGCGCTTGGAGCGACCGCAAAAGACCCGCGGTGGGCCATTGCGTATAAGTTTCCGGCCGAGCAGTCGACTACTGTTGTTGAAGATATCTTTGTCGGCGTGGGCCGAACAGGTGTCTTAACACCAACGGCTATCCTGCGTCCGGTCCGCTTGGCTGGATCGGTTATCAGCCGGGCGACGCTGCATAACGAGGACTATATAAAAGAAAAAGACATTCGAATTGGTGATACTGTTGTCATTCATAAAGCCGGTGAAGTGATTCCCGAGGTAGTTAGCGTGATAAAATCAAACCGGGCAGGCTGTGAAAGCCCCTTTATTATGCCGGAGAATTGTCCGGAGTGTGATAGTCGCGCTATTCGTCGTGAGAATGAGGCGGCCTATAGATGCGTCAATCCAGCTTGTCCTGCGCTTAAACGAGAAGGCTTGATTCATTTTGTGTCGCGTGATGCAATGAATATTGAAGGGCTGGGGCCGGCGGTCATCACCCTCTTGTTGAAAACTGGCTTAATTAATGATGTTGCTGATTTTTATACACTTACTGTTGAGCAACTAATAACCCTTGAGCGGATGGGCCAAAAGTCAGCCCAAAATCTTGTTGAAGCGATTGAAAAAAGTAAAGCAGCGGGTTTAGCCCGTGTTTTATTCGGGCTTGGCATTCGCCATGTTGGTGTGAAAGCGGCCGGGATGATTGCCCAACACTTTGGAGCAATAAATGCTGTTATAAAAGCTGATGTCAATGAGTTATTACAACTTGAAGATATCGGCGAAAAAATTGCGCAAAGTATCGTTAGCTACTTTGCCGATGCTAATAATCTGGCCCTTGTTGATAAGCTGATTGCCGCAGGTGTTAAGATGACTGATAATCAGCCAGTGCAGGTAGACGAGCAGACTTTTGCCGGATTAACCTTTGTTTTGACAGGAACATTGACGCAATTGACCCGGGCACAAGCAATAGCCCTTATTGAATCCCGTGGTGGTAAGGTGTCAGGATCAGTCAGTAAAAAGACCAGTTATGTTGTTGCTGGTGCGGAAGCAGGCAGCAAGCTTGGAAAAGCAAGGGATTTGGAGGTTGCTGTACTGACCGAGGAGCAATTTATTGCGATGGCGGCAAAGTAAGTACCAGTCCTCTTGTTGAAAGGCTGGACAAGCGTGGTATAATATTGCCTATATGGACTTTCCTGGAACAATTTGATATGGATGGTGAAATATGAAAATTACGCGTAAAGATGTCGAAAGTGTTGCTCTATTGTCGCGGCTAGAAATTCCTGAAGGCGACATTGAAACAGTAACTAAGCAACTGGATGCTATTTTAGAATATGTTGATGTGTTGAACAAAATTGATACCAGTCATGTACATCCAACGGCGCATGTTCTGGCGCTAAAAAATGTTATGCGAGCCGATGAAGTTCGTCCTTCACTTCCCCGTGAGGCCGCGCTGTCAAACGCTCCAGAGCAGGAAGACGGCTATTTTAAAGTGCCGAAGATTGTTGAAGGATAAGGAGGTTATCGTTGATGGAGTTGTTTAAATATACAGCCCGCCAGCTGCATGATAAATTACAAGCTAAGGAAATATCGGCTGTTGAATTGACACAAGCGGTATTAAACAGAATTGATGCCGTCGAACCTAGTGTGAAAGCTTACATAACTGATACGCGGGTCAGTGCCCTTGAACAAGCGAAAATCACCGACAGCAAGATCAGTCAAGGCGAAAGCATTGCATTGCTGGCCGGTATCCCTGCCGCAATTAAAGATAATATCTGTATCAAAGGGGTAAAAACGACTTGTGCATCACAAATGCTTAATAAGTTTGTTCCTCCCTATGATGCAACCGTTATTGAAAAGTTAGCGGCTGATAATCTTACTGTAGTAGGCAAAGCCAATATGGATGAATTTGCGATGGGTGGCTCGACAGAAAACTCCGGCTTCCACGCCTCGCACAATCCTTGGGATTTAGATGCTGTGCCTGGTGGTTCAAGTGGTGGTTCAGCAGCCGCGGTTGCAGCCGGTGAAGCCATTTGGGCATTAGGTTCGGATACCGGCGGATCAATCAGACAACCGGCTTCATATTGTGGTTTAGTTGGATTTAAGCCAACTTATGGCCGGGTTTCTCGCTATGGTTTGGTTGCTTATGCTTCATCACTTGATCAGATTGGCCCAATTACCCGGGACGTTACCGACTGCGCAATTGTTATGAACGCGATTAGCGGTCATGATCCCAAGGATTCTACCTCAATCAATAGTAAGGCCCCGGACTATACGAAATCGCTTGTAAACGATATCAAGGGCTTAAAGATTGGTATTCCAAAAGAATATTTTGTTTCTGGAATGAACACTGAAGTTGAAAAAGCCATCTATAAAGCGATTGATCAGTTGGTGGCGTTGGGTGCAGAATATCAGGAAGTATCTATGCCGCATACTGAATATGGTTTATCTGCCTATTACATAATTGCTCCGGCCGAAGCCAGCTCTAACCTTGCGCGATTCGATGGAGTTAGTTATGGTCACCGTGCTGAAGGCGGTGATATTGTTGATATGTATAAAAAAACCCGCAGCGAAGCATTTGGTCAGGAGGTTAAGCGGCGGATTATGCTTGGTACCTATGCGCTTAGCTCAGGCTACTATGATGCTTACTATCTGCAGGCCCTTAAAGTACGGACGCTAGTTAAGCAGGATTTCGATAAGGCTTTTGAACAAGTTGATGTACTGATTACTCCGACCGCTCCAACTCCCGCTTTCAAGATGGGTGAAATGACTAATAATCCTCTTGCGATGTATTTGCAGGATATTTGCACAATTCCGGTAAACCTCTCTGGCGTACCGGCTGTATCGCTTCCATGCGGGTTTGTTGATCAGCTGCCAATTGGACTTCAAATGATCGGCAAGCCGCTAGGTGAAGAAACCTTGATCCGCGCAGCTTATACTTTTGAGCAAAATAACGAGTATTATAAGCGTTTTGCTCCGCTGGGGGAGGGTAAATAATGGATTACGAAATAGTTATTGGGCTAGAAGTTCACTCTGAATTAAAAACTAAATCGAAAATTTTCTGTGGCTGCAGCACCGCGTTCGGTTCTGCGCAAAACACTAATGTCTGCCCGGTTTGTCTGGGCTTGCCTGGAGTACTTCCGGTGATCAATGAAAAGGTTGTTGAATTTGCAATTAAGGCTGGGGTAGCGCTTAATTGCGAAATATTGCCGTTTAGTAAATTTGACCGGAAGAATTATTACTATCCCGATTTGCCGAAGAACTTCCAGACTTCACAGTATGACTTGCCGATTGCTGTTAATGGATATTTAGATATTGAAGTGAACGGCGAGCAAAAGCGTATTGGTATTACTAGAGTCCATATGGAAGAAGATGCCGGGAAACTTGTGCATGCTGGCAGTATTGCTAGTTCTGACCATTCACTTGTAGACTATAATCGTACCGGAGTGCCGTTGATTGAAATTGTTTCAGAGCCTGATATGAGATCGCCAGAAGAGGCTAAAGCCTATCTGGAAAAAATGAAGGCGATTCTGCAGTATATTGATGTTTCGGACTGTAAAATGGAAGAAGGCAGTTTGCGCTGCGATGCAAACATTTCGCTCCGGCCCCATGGGACAGAAACGCTCGGAACAAAAACCGAAATTAAAAATTTAAATTCCTTCAAATCAGTGCAAAAGGGCCTTGAATACGAAGCGGCTCGGCATGAAGAAGTCCTTGACGAAGGCGGAAAAATTATTCAGGAAACCCGTTCCTGGGATGACGCCAACGGCGTCACGGTATCGCTGCGAACCAAAGAACAGGCTCATGACTATCGCTACTTCCCAGAGCCTGATCTTGTGCCAATTATCGTTGATCCAGAGACAGTCGAAGAAATTCGTAAAAACCTCCCCGAGTTGCCTGATGCCCGTCAGGCAAGGCTGACCGGTGATTATGGCCTGTCTTCTTATGATGCTGGTGTTATTACGTCCAGCCGGGCACTGGCTGATTACTTTGATGAGATGGTTAAACTTAAGGTCGATGCTAAAACGACTGCTAACTGGCTCATGGGCGAACTGCTTAAACATTTGAACAACGCCAATATTGATATTGATGCCTGTCCGATTACTCCCCCAAACCTAGCCGAATTGATCGGCCTCATCGAAAAGGGCACAATTTCAAATAAGATTGCAAAAACCGTCTTTGAGGAAATGTGGACAACCGGTAAAGATGCGGCGCTCATTGTTAAAGAAAAGGGCATGGTCCAAATCAGTGATGCCGGCGAAATCACAGGAATCATTGACAAGGTGATTGCTGACAACCCACAATCGGTTGCTGACTTTAAAGCAGGCAAGGAGAAAGCAATCGGATTTTTAGTAGGACAAATCATGAAACAGACGAAGGGCCGCGCTAATCCTGAAATGGTTAACAAACTGCTGCGTGAGCGGCTGTAAGCCTAAAATTAAATAAGTCATTCCTTTAATTACCGTAAAGAGGCGCGAGCAATTGCGCCTCTTTTTCGCATGAAAAGAGGTTGACGCGCGCATAATGGTAAGGATACGCCCGAAAAAAAGAGGTGTCTGATTTGCTGATGGTAAAAGTGGCATGGAACTTAAAAGCAGTGTTAGCCATTTACTTACTGCGGTTGATCGTTGGCTTGGTGCTAGTCAGGCTGGTTTATCCGGCCGTGTTCACAGTAACGCCAGGGATAGTCGAAATCACTGATCGGGTAGTAGTGATTGTATTAGTCGCAATTGCAGTATGGCGGTATCAGGGCAATTTCAAAGAGTTGGGGCTTTCGCTGGAGCGGCCATTCCGCAACATATTAACAGGCTTAGCGGCAGGAGCTGTGCTTCTTAGTATCAGTATCTTTAGTGAGCGAATCTATACGACCATCTTATTTGTTTCGCCCAGCCAGCATCCACTTGTGGCCCAGGCCGAACTGGCAATAACCTGGCAGCAATTACTGTTACCGTTATTCTTAGCAGGCGTAGCAGCACCGGTTGCCGAGGAAATCCTGTACCGCTTATTCACATTCTTACCATTAAAGGATAAATGGGGAGTATGGGGCGGTGCACTTGCAAGCTCGGTGATTTTTGCTCTTATGCATTTTAATGTATATTGGCTTGTGGAAATGATGGTAGTGGGTACGGGTTTAGCTCTTCTCTATTATTATACTGGCTCGTTAATCAGCGCAATGGTGGCGCATTCTTTTATTAATACGAGCAAGATTGTCATGATATTTCTAGGAATACCATTAACATAAAGGGGGTTGCTTTATGCCACGATGCCCAGTGTGTGGAAATACGAAAAGTTTTGGTTCTAGCAGAGTTGATCCAATTGCACCATCCGCCAATGGATTAATTTCCGGTATGGTAGGAGTTTTTAACAGTGATGACGAAATTTTAAGCATTAACAGTTTAGGTGCTAATAAAACAACAATTAACCAAGCTGCAGAGCAGCCCCAAGCCTATTTTGATCTATGCCTAAACTGCGGCAGTCAGCAAGTGGAATGGTCTGACAGTCCTGTGTGAGCTAAACAAAGGCTTTATCATATTTGGGAAAAGGGGATAGATCTGATGACTAAAGTTCACGAGTTGCCAGTCGATAAACTCCGGTTTACCTGTGAAGAAAGCATTTTCGATTTTGAAACAACCGAAAACGTCCTTCCGCTGGATGTCATGATTGGTCAAGAACGAGCGGTTAAGGCTGTCGAATTTGGGTTGTTTACTAAAAGCCAAGGCTACAATATTTATGTATCAGGCTTAGTCGGTACCGGAAAAATAACCTATGCGCAAAATGCAGTTAACAAGGTAGCGCGCGAGGAAAAAGCACCTGACGACTGGTGCTACGTAAACAATTTTGAGAATATTAGTCAGCCGATCATTTTGTCGTTGCCGGCAGGGACGGGTAATACCTTGCGCCAGGATATGCAGGATTTAGTGGAAGACCTCAAGACTGAAATACCGAAAGTCTTCAGTAGTGAGGATTATGAACAAGCCAAAGCTGCATTGGTCAAAGAATTTCAAGAAAAACGGGCTCTCATTATTGAAGGCTTTAACCAAAAGGCCGGAGAGTTCGGTATTTTGCCGCAGTGGTCGACGACTGGTTTTGTCGGCCTGCCCCTCGTTGATAATAAGCCGCTTACGCCTGAAGAATATCAAAAGCTTGGCAAGGAAGAGCGTGAAGCCATCGATAAAAAAATGCTTGCTGTTCATGAGAAGGCCATGGACGTAGTGCATCGAATCCAACTGTTGGAACGCGAAGTCCGCGAGGAAGTCAAAGGTTTGGATGGTAAAATTGGCTTATTTGCGGTAGGGCATTTTATTGACGAGCTAAAAGAAAAATACGCCAAATATGAGCAGGTTGTCACCTATCTTGAGGCTGTTAAACAAGATGTCGTGAAAAACATTAATAGCTTTAAGCCTTCTGCTCTTGAAGATGAAAATAACCCGCTGATGTTGTTCCGGAAAAATATGCAGGATACAACAAAAGACAAATACAGTGTCAATCTTTTAGTTGACAATCGCGAAGTCGAGGGTGCGCCAGTTGTTGTAGAAACAAATCCCACTTACTATAACCTTATCGGAAGAGTTGAGTACGAGAATCGGATGGGTGTGGTCAGTACCGAATACACTATGATTAAGCCAGGCGCCCTTCATAAAGCCAATGGCGGCTATCTCATTTTGAATGCAAGAGATGTTTTGGTCAATGTCGGGGCCTGGGAAGCACTGAAGAGGGTCCTCAAGACAAAAAAGCTCTACATCGAAAATTTGAGTGAACAATATGGCATGTTGGCCATGGCATCTTTAAAGCCGCAGCCAATTCCAATCAATGTGAAAGTAGTTCTGATCGGTAATCCTGACATTTATTATATGTTATATAACTATGATGAGGATTTTCGTAAGCTGTTTAAAATCCATGCTGATTTTGATGTTCAGATGGAGAATAACCCCACCAATATTAAAAAATTGGCTGGGTTCATTAGTTCAACGGTTAACCGTGAAGGCTTAAAGCATTTTGACCGATCAGCTGTTGCCAAAGTAGTGGAATATTCCTGTCGGCTTGCTGATAGTCAGAAAAAACTTACGACTCGCTTCAACGAAGTTGTTGAGCTCTTGTGCGAAGCGGATGCCTGGGCTACAATGGAAAAAGCTGCTACTGTCAGCGCTTCACATATCCTAAGGGCGATTGATGAAAAACGCTATCGGTCGAACAAATATGAAGAACGCCTCCAGGAAATGTTTGCTGAAGGGAAATTCCTGATTGATACGGATGATGAAAAGGTAGGTCAGGTCAACGGATTGGCCGTTTTAGCCGTCGGTGACTATACATTTGGCAAACCGTCGAGGATTACCGCTAACACCTATCTGGGCAAGAGCGGGATTGTCAATATCGAACGTGAAACCAAAATGAGCGGTACCAGCCATTCTAAAGGCGTCTTGATTTTAAGCGGTTTCTTGGGTGAAAAATATGCCCAGAAGCACCCGCTGACCTTAACGGCCAGCTTGACCTTTGAACAGCTTTACGGCGGGATCGATGGTGACAGTGCTTCAAGTACAGAGCTATATGCAATATTGTCAAGCTTGTCGGGGCTGCCAATCAAACAATCGATTGCTGTTACCGGGTCAGTCAACCAAAAAGGCGAAGTCCAGCCAATCGGCGGGGCAACCCAAAAGATTGAAGGTTTCTTTGAAGTCTGTAAAATAAAAGGACTTACTGGCAAGCAGGGTGTTATGATACCACATCAGAATGTGGATGAACTCACACTCAATGATGAGGTTATTGAGGCCGTGCGTCAGGGCCAATTCCACATCTATCCTGTAAAAACCATTGACGAAGGCATCGAGATCCTGACTGGGGTTTTAGCCGGTGAACAGCAGGCTGAGGGGAATTATCCAACTAACACGGTTCATCATCTTGTCAGTCAGAAATTGAAGGAATATACTGATACCATCTTGAAATTAGCCAAGACGGCTGAAGGAGAAAAATAGCAAAATACAGAGTGCCGCTTGGCACTCTGTTATTTTCGTTGTAGAAGGATGAGAATAATGGCAAAGGCTAAACAAGCGATTCCAGTAAAAAAAGGCGGCCAATACATAATTCAGATTGTAAGTTTAGGACATAGTGGCGAAGGAGTAGGTCGGTATCAGGACTTTACGGTATTTGTGCCGAATGCGCTGCCTGGTGAACAGGTCGTTGCAGAAGTTACCGAAGTAAAGCAGACATACGCAAAGGGGCGGTTGGTAGAAGTCCAAAATGCTTCCCCAGATCGAATTGAGGCTAAATGTTCAATCTATCATGAGTGCGGCGGCTGCCAGCTTCAGCATTTAGGTTACGAGGCTCAGCTTAAAGCCAAACGACAGCAGGTTGTCGATGCTGTGACGCGCATTGGCAAGTTAGAAGACATTTTAATTCATCCTACAATAGGCGCCGAAAATCCATGGTTTTATCGTAATAAGATGCAAGTTCCAGTGGGTTTACAGGCCGGCCAAATTGTAATCGGTTGCTATCAACAGGGAACACATAGCATCATCAATACAGAGCATTGCTACATTCAGCACGATGTTAACAATAATATTGCCCGGGAAATGCGCCGAATCATGACAGAACTTGACATAAGTCCGTATAATGAAAAAACAGGCAAAGGTATTGTGCGTCATGTCTTAGGCAGAGTTGGCATTCAAACCGGCGAAGTCATGGTTGTAATCATAACTGCAACTGAACAACTGCCGCAGCAGGCACAAGTTATCAGCAAACTTAGAGAAGCGATTTCGGGCCTTGTCAGTATTGTTCAAAATATTAATGCCAAAAAAACTAATATTATCATGGGGGATAAGACAGTCACTTTATGGGGCAAGAATTATATCGTTGACCATTTAGGTGAATTTAAGTTTGAAATATCAGCTCGCTCATTTTTTCAGGTAAATACGACTCAAGCTGAGGTGTTATACAACAAGGCAGTAGAATACGCAGGCTTATCAGGCCGCGAAACCGTCATCGACGCCTATTGTGGAACAGGAACGATCACTTTATTCCTGGCCCGTCATGCTGCCAAAGTATACGGTATCGAAATCGTTAAGCCGGCTATTTTAGATGCCCGGCGCAATGCAATTAACAATAGTGTAACGAATACCGAATTTATCGTCGGCGATGCTGTCGCAGTTATGCCTGACCTTTTCAAACAAGGTGTTCGCCCCGAAGTAATCGTTGTAGACCCGCCAAGGGCCGGATGCGAACGAATGGTTTTAGAAACCTTTGCAAACATGAAGCCAGCCCGTATCGTCTATGTCTCCTGCAATCCCGCCACACTAGCGCGCGATTTGGCCGTGCTAGCCGAGTATGGCTACAAAACATGTGAGATTCAACCTGTTGACATGTTTGCGCAGACGAGTCACGTGGAGTGCGTGGCGGTGATAGAACGGAAGTATCCTGATTTAAAAAAATCGCGGGTTTGAGGGCAAATTAACAGGTTTGTTTTATGTTCGCCTAGAAGTATGTCTAGGCTTTTTTTGTTTAGGGGGCGTAAGGTTCCTCGGAGATATACCTTTACACAAAAATAGAAGGGATTCTGTGTAAAGGTATGGTGAGATTGAGCAAAACGACACTCCCTATTAAGTAATATAGAAAGTAGTAGAAAATCTTGCAGAATATCTGTTATCAGCAGGAGTTTGTATTTTTATGGTAAATGAATTTGTTATCGTTGTGATAGAGAGTCCTGATTCAAGAAGCAGTTCCTGGGAGTTTGCAGTTTAAAGCCAAATAGAAGATAAACTTGCATTATTACCAGGGTGTTATATCGAAAAGCTAAGTTATTTTTATTAAGAAAGAGAAGTGATATTATGGAATTACGGTGTCGTAAGGTAGTAGAAGGACTAGATCATTGCGAGAATAGAGCACTATATAAATCTATGGGGTATACCGATGAAGACCTGAGTAAGCCACTGATTGGTATTGCCAATGCGTGGAGTACTGTTGTTCCGGGACATTATAATCTCCGTCAAGTTTCGGAAGCTGTAAAGGAAGGTATTCGGTTTGCTGGTGGCACTCCAGTAGAGTTTGGAGTGATTGGGGCTTGTGATGGTATTGCTGGAGGGCATGGCGGTACTCGTTATGTATTGCCGACTCGGGAACTAATTGCCAATGATGTCGAATCCATGACGGAAGGGCACGGATTTTCTGGAATAGTTCTACTAGGGTCGTGTGATAAAATTCTACCAGGCATGCTTATGGCGGCAGCGCGAGTAAATATACCTTCTATCCTTGTGTGTGGTGGTCCATCGTTACAAGGATGTTACTGGAATGGAAGGTATACTGATTCTACCAGTCTTGCTGTAGCTCTTGGACAATATCAGAAGGGAAAGATTACTCAAGAAAAGCTCGAAGAACTTGAAGATCAGGTAATGCCGACGTGTGGTTCCTGCTCAATGCTGGGAACTGCCAACACCATGTCTTGTGTTACCGAGGCACTTGGCATGATGTTGCCAGGCACTGCTGCAATTCCAGCGGTGTATGCGCATCGTTTTCAAGCCGCCCGCCAGTCGGGAGAGCAGATTGTGCGGTTGGTTCGCGAGGGGATTACACCACGCGCCATCATGACAAAAGGGGCAATGATGAATGCAGTTAGGTTGTGTTCAGCTATTGGCGGTTCCACTAACGTGGCGTTACACCTGTCCGCCCTTGCGTATGAACTAGAAATGGACTTTGATATGAAAATATTCGACGAGTGGTGCCGGACAACTCCTCTTTTAGTCAAATTAAATCCTGCCAGTGCCTATAATTTGACAGACTTTTATCGAGTTGGAGGTGTACCCCGAGTATTAGACCATTTACGCCCTCTCTTAGAAGAAAATGTGTTGACAGTAACAGGGGAGACTCTGTTAGATAATCTTCACACCTTCGCGGTTCGTCAAAAAGAACAGGACGAGCTAGTTGTTCGAAATTTCGATGACCCTTATGAAGGGACCGGCGGTTTGGCCGTTCTCTGGGGCAATTTGGCTCCTGACTCGGCAATCACAAAACCTGCGGCTATTGACCCGTATATCCATGTCTTTCGTGGGCGGGCTCACTGCTTTGATTCGGAAGAAGATGTGCAAAATGCTGTGCAGGGAGGTCGAATTAGATCCGGTGACGTACTTGTTGTACGGTACGAAGGACCATCAGGGGGACCGGGTATGCCAGAGCTGTTTAAGTCGATGAAGCTCATCGACGGTTTAGGGCTAGCTAAACAGGTGGCCTTAATTACCGACGGCCGCTTTTCTGGAACGAATAGTGGCTGCTTTGTTGGACATATCTCTCCTGAAGCATCTAGGGGCGGTCCCATAGCTTTGGTAGAAGATGGTGACTACATCACGATTGATATTCCAAGACGATCTCTTCATCTTGAAGTTAGCTCGGAAGAATTATTGAAAAGAAAATCAGCCTTTAGCAAAAAGCCACCTTCTCGCATAAGCCACGGGTATCTTAATCTTTACAGTCGTCTCGTGGAGTCGGCTGCCCAAGGTGCTATCATTCGACATCGGGAGGAGTAAATGGAATACTGATTAGAAATTCATAGATACGACTTGTTTGGAACCAAACACCAAAACTGTAAGTATAATTGTTTACTAAAGAACGGGGAGTATGATGTCCTTGAATTTCCTGGACTGGGGCAAGGACTGACTGAGAAAGCTTCTTTTTTTTCGGTACGGCCTCACTGTCTGATGTAGAAGACAATAATTTTCCGGTCGCCCTTGATTATTTCAATAAGGTTATAGAAAAACTTGAGATTAAATATGCAGGCAGGGAAAACGATCATGTGACGGGAAGGGATAAATTGATGTATTAGTGTGGATGATAATGGCAATAAACTTAGTTCGTACAAGGTGATATAAATGAAAAAATATATCTTGGTTTTATGTTTATTTGTGCCATAGTTAGTATTTGTTTTTTATCTGTGCCGAAATCAGTGCATATAGGTTATGATACTGATTTTGAGCATATCATGCATGTGGTTACAGCAGACATGAAGCATGAGCGCACGATCTCCTGGAAAACAAAAAGAATTGGTGAGCCAGGAAATTTAGAGATGCGTCCGAAGAATTCGGAAAATATCACACGGATCGACGCAGATAGGGTGGAGCTGCCTGCATATAATGGTGGCAATCAATTTGTGCTTCATACGACGCATATTACAAATCTTACGGCTGGAACCGAATATGAATATCGTGTTTCCGTTGGTAAACGGCAATCTGCATGGAAAGAATTTAAGACGGAACCGGAGTTGACATCATTTAAGGCACTTGTCTTTGGTGATTCACAGTCGTTAAATTATGAAGATTGGGCGAAAACGGCTCAGACAGCATTGGAAAATAATGCTGATGCAGCGTTTTTTATCAATATGGGTGATCTGGTTGATAATGGACAAGACGAATCGCAGTGGAATGCTTGGCTTGATGGAACAGCGAGTCTTTCAGCAGCAATACCTATAGCGCCGGTAATGGGAAATCATGAGGCATATAGCCTCGATTGGAAGATGGCCAAACCTAACTACTATCTGTCACTTTTCTCTCTTCCGGTGAATGGTCCGTCAGGCCTAGAACAGTACATTTATTCCTATGATTTTGGTGACGTACATTTTGTCGTACTCAATACACAGCTAAATGAACTACGGGATTGGTATCCTGACATATGATGTCAAGGGGACGGGGTTATCGACAACCCCGTCCTTGGCGCGGTCGTTGGCAAAAAGTTTCTTGGAAAAGCGTCCTCTTTGCGCAGATGTGAGCGAGCAGGGAAATTGACCTTGGAACTGTTGTTTACCATACAATCTGCACCGGGGAGATGGGACGAGGGATCAGCTTCAGGAATATAGTTACTAATTATATCAAAGTTAATTTTCTAATGCTTTTGGTATTTTTATAGTAGTTGGATTATAATAAAAATGAGGTGATTGAAATGGATGTTCTTCACATTTTACTGCGTATTATTGTGTTGATTATTTCAATTCCATTTGGCGTTATTGCAGCAATTATTCCTGCTTATGCTGCTGGCTGTATTATTTCCTATATCGGTCTATCCGAAGCCATCGGGCAGTACCTGGTCGGCGGTATTGCTTTAATATTTTTTTGTGGTTATTTTCAATATACACTATCATATAACAAGATTGCTTAGTTAGGATTTTAGGGATGTCAATGGTGTATTTGATCGTTAAAAAAACAATAGCTTACAAGAGGTGATAAAAGTGGAGAAGTTCTGTCTGAATACTCCTAAGGAAGGTTTTATTGATATTACCGTCCGAGTAAATGAAATTGTCCGCTGCAGCCCCATTACACAAGGCTTTTGTCAGGTATTTGTGCCTCATACAACAGCAGGGGTAACGATCAACGAAAATGCTGATCTAGATGTAGTTATCGACATGTTGGCGGCGTTTGAACAAATGGTTCCTGACCTTTCGTATCGTCATGTGGAAGGGAATTCTCCTGCTCATGTGAAGAGCTCACTGGTAGGCTGTTCTCTTACTGTGCCAGTTGTGGACAAAGAGCTACTGTTGGGGACTTGGCAGGGAATATATTTTTGTGAATTCGACGGGCCGCGCCGACGTAATGTTTGGGTGCAGGTTGTAGGTGCATATTGAAACAGTATCAATTTGAGAAAGCTATTGTGTCAATAGTATAGGGTGAGAAGTGTAATATGAAAATAGGATATGCATGTAAACTGATTGGAGTACCAAATTCTGATATGAAAAGCTGCCTGCTAAAAAACGCAAGTAGTGAGAAATTAACAGAATTGATAAAGTACAACATCTATTCATTGAGCAATATTATTGATTACAACATAGAAAACAACATAAAGCTTTTCAGGATCAGTTCGGATTTGATTCCATTTGGGTCTTCTGAAGTCAACAAGATAAAATGGTGGGAAATCTTTCGGGAAGAGCTGTTATTAGTTGGTGAAAAAATAAAAGACAGCAACATGCGTGTTTCGCTGCATCCCGGACAGTATACTGTATTGAATTCCAACAATAAAGAAGTTGTACAGAGAGCAATAGCCGATTTGATTTATCACACCAGAATACTTGATAGTCTAGGTTTAAATCAAGAGCATAAGGTAATTCTTCATATTGGAGGAGCCTATGATAACAAAACTCTAGCAGTAAAGAGATTTGCTGAAGAATTCAAGCTTCTTCCTAAGAATGTAAAAAAACGACTTGTAATAGAAAATGATGATAAAATATATAATATAGAAGAAGTTCTTGATATTGGAATTAAACATAATATTCCTGTAATATTTGACAATCTGCATAATCTTATTAATCCATCTGAACAAAAATTAAGTGAAAGCTACTGGATTGATAAATCCAAGACCACATGGAAAAAGGAAGATGGCATTCAAAAGATTCATTATTCCCAACAGGCAGAAGCAAAAAAAGTGGGATCTCATTCCGATTTTATCAGCATAAATAAGTTCATGAACTTCTATAAAATGCTTGATAAAGATGATATTGACATCATGCTAGAGGTGAAGGATAAAAACTTGTCGTGTGTTAAATGCATCAATTGCACAACAACTAGTTTAAATATCAATGAATTAGAAAAGGAATGGAGTAGGTATAAATACACCATATTGGAAAGGTCTCATACCAAATATTTGGAAATCAGAGAGCTTTTAAAAAATAAAAGTGATTTTTCAGCTGTTGATTTTTATACTTTGCTTGAAGATGGACTTGAAACTGAAGGTGATAGCGGTAGCTATGTAAATACTTTGTTGCATGTATGGAGACATATAAAGAATTTTGCATCAGATAAGGAAAAAGATAATTTCTTTAAATACTTAGAGAATTTTAAGCTGCAGCGGACAGGAATAAAAACTGTTAAAAATTATCTTAAAAAACTGGTTGGAAAATACGAGCAGGAGTATTTATTAAACTCATATTATTTTTTAAATTAGCGCGTTTGTTCGCCTAGACTTATGTTTAGGTGGTTTTTTTATGTGCGCCCAGCATGGGCGTTTACTAGGTGCTGAAATTCCAATGCGGGGCGAAGCGGTTACATGAAAATATCTAAGTACTAATACGGGAATTTAGTACAGTTGTAGCGAAGCTACTTATTTTAGATAGTGATCCGTCATCTGATGAGTCCATCATGTAAGAAGGATAAATTGAGCTATTAGTGTGGATAATAATGACAATAAACTTAGTAAGTAACAAGGTGATATAAATGAAAAAATATATCTTGGGTTTTATGTTTGTTTGTGCCATAGTTAGTATTTGTTTTTTATCTGTGCCGAAATCAGTGCATATAGGTTATGATACTGATTTTGAGCATATCATGCATGTGGTTACAGCAGACATGAAGCATGAGCGCACGATCTCCTGGAAAACAAAAAGAATTGGTGAGCCAGGAAATTTAGAGATGCGTCCGAAGAATTCGGAAAATATCACACGGATCGACGCAGATAGGGTGGAGCTGCCTGCATATAATGGTGGCAATCAATTTGTGCTTCATACGACGCATATTACAAATCTTACGGCTGGAACCGAATATGAATATCGTGTTTCCGTTGGTAAACGGCAATCTGCATGGAAAGAATTTAAGACGGAACCGGAGTTGACATCATTTAAGGCACTTGTCTTTGGTGATTCACAGTCGTTAAATTATGAAGATTGGGCGAAAACGGCTCAGACAGCATTGGAAAATAATGCTGATGCAGCGTTTTTTATCAATATGGGTGATCTGGTTGATAATGGACAAGACGAATCGCAGTGGAATGCTTGGCTTGATGGAACAGCGAGTCTTTCAGCAGCAATACCTATAGCGCCGGTAATGGGAAATCATGAGGCATATAGCCTCGATTGGAAGATGGCCAAACCTAACTACTATCTGTCACTTTTCTCTCTTCCGGTGAATGGTCCGTCAGGCCTAGAACAGTACATTTATTCCTATGATTTTGGTGACGTACATTTTGTCGTACTCAATACACAGCTAAATGAACTACGGGATTGGTATCCTGACATATTAGAGCAACAAAAGAGATGGCTTGAAAAAGACCTCTCCCAAACACCGAAAATGTGGAAGGTAGTTCTTATGCATCGTGGTGTATGGGCACATCCTTTCAATGGGCCGCTAGATGAGATTGGCCAAACTTTTGTACCCGTGTTTGATAAATATCATGTTGATCTCGTATTTACGGCACATGTTCATTCTTACGCGCGCACGAAGGCGTTAAAAAATGGTAGACCCAATCCTTCCGGTACTATTTATATAACGACAGGACGCAGTGGTGATAAGGTTTGGGATAAATCCCCACAAAAACCGATGGACGAGGTTTTCTATAACCCGCTCGATATGCCAAATTACCTTGTGTTTGAAGCCTCACAAGATGCTCTTAAAGTCGCTGCTTTTAAGCAGAACGGTGAGCTCATTGATCAGACAGAAATAAAAAAATAGTAATAGGCTATATTCAAACTGACATTACTGGTAGCTATTGATAGAGTTATCATGAAAGTACTTGACATATAAATCTTGGACCCAATGTGTTAGTGCTTTTTCATAAGCATTTTGATTCTTTCCGGTATACATGTCCGTTTTTATTTTACTGTCTTTTGACCAATAATAAATTGTTTCCCCTAAAAATCCAATTGCATAGCTACGTTCTTCCGGAGTATTTATTATATTTTTCCCTGAGAATTCCGGCGGTGAAGATATGCCTAATATCTCCAAAAGAGTAGGAGCAAAATCAATTTGACTTGAAAAAATTGTACTGTCTAAATTATTAAAATATTCTAAGTTTTTACTAACGAAGATAAGTGGAATGGGAGCTAAGGTTAAACCCAGATCTTTTTGGCCAAGTCGCTTATAATGGTCATTCTGGCTTGGGTGAGGATTATGATCGCTCGTAAAAATAATAAGAGTTTTATCGTCCATCAAATTCCGATCTTCAAGATCACGGAAAAATTTTTGCAAAGTAATATTTTCCCAGTAAATTGCTTTAAGATAAAGGTTTTTAGGCTGATCTTTAATGGCCGCTGGAATATTCTCATTAGAAAGCCCACAATATGGATATGGTTGATGTGAATCTATTGTTTTTGTCACTATAAAAACTTTATTACTTCGGTTTTCTTCCAATGTCCTGATAGTTTCATCGTACATTACATCATTATGAAATCCCCAGCCACTACTTCCAATATAACCTTGTTTTTCGAGATCTTCTTTTGCTCTGTAAATTTGCATTCCAAAACGTTTTGTATATGCCCGGAATTCATCATTATAATATTGGCTGGTAGATTCTAAAAACACTGTATCAAAACCGTTGGATTCGAGAGTTTTGAATAATGTAACATTGTTTGCACGAGATTGATCATCGGAATAGATTAACTGTGAGAGAAACATAGAATTGAGGCCCTGTGTTGTAGGCTTATTGGAAGTATAATAATGATCCAAATGGGGATAATTGGCCACTAAACTATCTAAAAAATGTGTCGTTTCTGCTGGAATTTGCGAATTATAAAAATGCAAGTAATCCCGATGAAAGGATTCAGCGACAATAACAATTACTTTTTCATATGGAAAAGCTTTTTGAGTCGCAATAGGTTTTTTACTAATATCAATTCCCAATTCATCCAACAGTTGTGTTTCATGTTCAGAAAAGGCTACACGGTAAAGTTGGTTGGAGGCAATTACTTGTCTATCGTCATTCTTCAAAAATTCATGTATTAAGTTGATAGTCACAGACTCGGAAAGCATAGCGCGAGACAAGTTTCTGGATTTTTCTATTTCCCCTTCCTCATCGAACCCACTTTCTACCAGTGCTTTTGGATATACGTAGGCCGTGGCAATATTAACAAAATTAACCGCGATACAAATCATTATAATGATTGGAACGCCCATTTTTTTTGGATGCAAATTATCCAGTTTTTTTGGAACTCGGAAGAATAACATAAGAAAGAAAAAGCTTATTAGTATGCCAATTAGAACAATTATATCTGTAGTATATAATACAGATTCAAAAGCATAGTTGTTTAAATTCTCAAACACCATCTTTTGAATATGTGTTGATGTAACAAGAAAATATATTGTATCACAATAAAAAAACAAAATAGTAAAAAAATACAACAAAAAATATATAGTTTTAGATAATCTATTATTCCATTTAGTATAAATGTAGCCAGCTAATAGTACGAATAAAATATTATTAATCACACCCGTAATAATTGATATGATAGTTAATGGATTAAAAATTAACTTTAACGAATTGATAATAATCATCGAGATGCCTATCCAAAGAATTGCTACAATCACTATTGGACAGTAATTTTTTGTAACTTGTCTAACGCGCTGAATATGTTTTCGTAAAAACATAAATACGCTTGCCAATAAAATATCACGAAAAAATGCATTAGATACATCAACCGCGAAGATCCCTGTCGGAAAATCTGGCTCTCCGCTGTAGAATCGAAACGAAAGATAAATTTCCACGAAAAAAATCACAACTATACCAATAAGCTTTTTTCTGTGAAGGAAAAATGTTTCTTTGAAAAGTGCTCCTTTAATTGTACTACTCCCCTTCAAAATATCTTTTTAGATGTTAGTTTCGCCATATTATCATATCATTCTAGATTCACTATATTTCAACGAATTCCTCCACACTATGAAGATTGCTCAAGCAACATATTGGCGAAGAGAGTTTAAAGATGTCAAGGGGACGGGGTTATCGACAACCCGTCCCCTTGGCACGGTCATTGGCAAAAGGCGAGAGAACGCTTTTTGGCAAAGCGTTCTCTTTGTGCTGTAAATAGGGAACAAAGATTAGTTCATTGATGAGGTCTAAGTATCGTTTTTCTTGTCAATATACAACTTTCCTTCGGGCGTTATCATCGCCAGCATTACATCATCAATAGCCGTTATGCCTATGGCGCTTAAGCGGACTATTAACTGATCAAGCGTTAATCCACACTGTGCTAGGCCTTGATCAAGCACTTTCCCGTCCACAATAACTTCCTTACCGACTAAGGAACTTGTCGGAACCTGGCTTTGGGTTTGAATATTAAGGTCCTTCATACTAGGACTTTGATATGCCTGTTTTTTTAATATGCTAAGATGACCGTCTGCTTCAATAAATGCTATTTCCACTTGGCTTGGGTCAAACGTTCCTTGCTCACGAAGCAATTCCAGGAGATCGTTGATATTGTAGTAACGTTTTTTTAGGTTATTTTCTAAAATTTTACCTTTGCTTATTACTAGAAGCGGTTCCGCCTCAATTAATTTGCGAGCTGGAATTGATTTTAGAGTAAGCATATTAATGGCTAAAACCCATAGTGTTGAGACAGCTAGTACAACTGCGCCACTGCGGACACTGAAGTGATCTGTGATTATTGATGCACCAATATTGCCAAGGATGAGGCCGATGACAAAATCGTAAAAGGTTAGTTCCGATAGAGTTCTTCTACCTAATATTCTTGTGACTACTAGCAATAAAAGCAGAATAAATATGGTTCGAATACTGACATCAAAATCGGCAGCCAAGATAGTAAGCCTCCCCGAAAAATAATCTGATAAGTAAACATTGTTAGTTTGGACCAGATTGTATCAGTATATCCACTATTACTCCAGGGGCAGGGCCCATGTTATCTCTACCGCATTTACCATCGAGACCGCTGCCCCTTCGCGTGAAAAATCGCAGAATTAGGCAGGGGGGATACCCGAGGAGCAGCATAATGGTGTCGACAACCCCGTCCCCCTTGGACCTACGATATTTACAATCGTTTACCTTCATTTAAAAGGAACTACCAATTTTAAAAGCCACCCGAATTAGGGATTACGCGTATTTTGATCAGCTACGGCATGGATATGATTCTATATGGAGGGAATAATGTCCATAGTGTTTGTTATTTCGTCCCGATGTGAGGAGATTAGGTAATGCCTGTAAGCTACCCGCAGTATGCCGAGATACTTGAAATCAAGAGACATCTTAACCAACTTCAGTATGAGCACTGGCTGCGAAATGAGCTTTTTACCTGGCAGTGGTGGGTGCTTGTAGCCCTACTAATTATCCCTTGGATCATTTGGTGGAGGTTGGTAGACAGGAGCAGGGTGGGCGTCATCCTTGCCTATGGCATTTATATAATGTTCATAGTAACGGCTATGGACGCGACTGGTTCCGCTTTAGAATACTGGATTTATCCCATAAAACTGCTGCCCGTGGTTCCTGACTCAGTGGGGTTTGACTGGGGTTTGCTTACCGTTGTCCACATGCTTATATACCAATACTATCCCCGCTGGAAACAATTTATCCTTGCCGAAGTTATTGCGGCGGTTCTCTTGGCGTTCGTAGGCGAACCGCTAACCGAACGGATTGGAGTTTACTTCGCATTGCATTGGTATCACCATTGGTCATTTCCAATCTATGTCCTTAAAGCCGTAACTGGAAAATTGCTGATAGATAATATCGTGTATCACCAATAAGTCTGAGATACTTTCCCTTGTAGCAGCGAAATCGGTCGCAAACAAAGAAAGGAGGAAATATGCCGACCGGCCAGAACAAATGCCCCGCCCTATTTCCATGTTGGCTTTGGAGATAAACGCCTTGGACAAACGTCCGCCTTGGGTGGCGGTAGCTTGGATGCTGCTCGCCCCAGGGCTTGGGCACCGCAAGATGATGTATAATGCTAGTAAAAACACGCCACAATATGGCGTATAACTTACTGAAAAATGATATGTTTCCACAGAGGACAGTAGTAGAGTACGGAACCATCAAAGGAAAGAGGGAGAAAAATATTATGAACTATAAGGAAGTACTTGAAAATGCACGTACCTGTATCGGTAGTTACTGCAAGGCATGCAATGTCTGCAATGGGATTGTCTGTAAAAACAGTATTCCTGGACCAGGAGCAAAGGGCGTTGGAGATACAGCCATCCGAAACTATCAGAAATGGCAGGAGATTCGTGTCAATATGGATACACTCTGTGCAGGTAGACCAGTAGATACAACGCTGGAGTTATTTGGAAAGACGTTTGAATATCCGTTCTTCGCAGGACCTGTTGGTGCGGTAAATATGCACTACAGTGATAAATTTAGCGATATGACTTATAACGATATTCTGGTTTCTGTCTGCATGGAAAATGGAATAGCTGCATTTACCGGTGACGGTACAGACCCGAAAGTTATGGAGAGTGCAACAGCAGTAATAGCTAAGGTGAATGGTTGTGGTATTCCTACTATTAAACCATGGAATATTGATACAATCCGAGTGAAACTGGATCTGGTGAAGAAGGCAGGTGCTTTTGCTGTTGCCATGGATATAGATGCAGCCGGCCTACCTTTCTTAAAAAACATGACACCTCCGGCTGGCGGAAAATCAGTTGATGAGCTTCGCAGCATTTCTGAAATTGCAGGTGTTCCGTTTATTGTAAAAGGAATTATGAACATAAAGGGAGCCATGAAGGCAAAAGAAGCAGGTGCAAAAGCAATTGTTGTTTCTAATCATGGTGGCAGGGTTCTGGATCAGTGTCCGTCAACTGCAGAAGTGCTTCCGGAAATCGCAGAGGCTGTCGGAAGCGAGATGAAGATTCTAGTTGATGGTGGTATCCGCTCTGGTACAGATATTTTCAAGGCACTAGCACTTGGTGCAGACGGTGTCTTAATCTGCCGTCCGTTTGTAACCGCTGCTTATGGCGGTGAAAAGGAAGGCGTGAAGATTTATATTGAAAAATTGGCTGGAGAATTAAAGGATACGATGGCTATGTGTGGTGCTTTCAGACTGAGTGAAATCACAAAGGATATGGTACGTAGATAGTGAATTCTCCCAAGAGCTTAATTTAACTAATAACTTATAATGTACATGGAGATTGTAGTAGAATACGGAACCATGAAATAGCACTACACTGTTCTCATAGAGTAGTACGTTGAGACGGTTGTACTACTTTCCAACAAAAAAAGGATGCACTAAATGTGCTTGTAAATAATAACAAATCCACCGCTATTTACACAGAACATATGTTCTGATATTATATTTATAGAGGTGGATAGTGATGAACGAACAGACTATAGATTTACTGAGTATCCCTATTTACCAGGAGATGGCTCGGGTAGTTTACGTTGACCGGTGTATGCTCAAGTGGGCGGGAATGCTTTTGTCTGAGCACAACGAGCAGATGAAAGATCAAGAAGGTCATAGCGATGGGACTCGTTGATTTTTCTCATTTTCCCCGCAGAAGCGTATTGTGCATTGACGTAAAATCATTTTTTGCATCCGTAGAGGCGGTTCGGCGTGGGCTTGACCCACTAGAAGCCTATATTGTTGTAGTATCGGATTTAAGGAGATCTGGCGCGGTCGTATTAGCTAGCAGCCCGAGGGTTAAAATGGAATATAATATCAAGACCGGAAGCCGATTCTTTGAAATTCCCAAACGTTCGCCGATTATGGTAGTAGAGCCAAATATGGCGCTATATATTAATATAAATCAGGCGATCCAGAATATATTTCGTCGATTCGTCACAGATGAAGATCTACACGTTTATAGCATTGATGAGTCCATATTGGATGTTACCGCGTCGCTAAATTTATTTGGCCCCGCAGAGGCGATTGCAAAAGCCATTTTGCAGACGGTGAAGGATGAGTTGGGTCTTATTGTGACTGCAGGCATTGGCGATAATCCGCTTTTGGCGAAATTGGCACTGGATAATGAAGCCAAAAAGCGGCCGCCATGGGTCGCGAAGTGGACTTATGAAATGGTGCCGCAAACGGTATGGAAGATACAGCCGCTCACTGCATTTTGGGGCATATCCAGAGGATACGATAAGAAACTCAAACAAATGGGTATTTATACGATTGAGGCGCTGGCTCATGCCAATCCCATGTGGCTACAGAAAACTCTAGGCATAATGGGGTTACAGCTATACTACCACGCATGGGGCTTGGATGCTAGCATCATTAGCCAAAGGGAACGACCGAAAAGTAGATCCTATAGTAAGAACCAGATATTGATGCGAGATTACTATGTAAAAGCAGAAATTCTCATCATCATTAAAGAAATGGTGGGAGATGTGTGCGCTAGGCTGCGTAAGCACCAGGAAAAATGCCAAGAGGTATATTTGGGGATAGGGTACTCTGATAGGAAATTGCAGTTGGGTTTTACAGCACGGATAAAGTTGGGTCGCCCGGAACACTCAACAGATATCATTAGTGAAGCGGCACGCCAAGAGTTTATTAAGCGGTGGCATGGTGAACCGGTGCGTTCGGTAAATATTACTGCTGGAAAAATTGTGCCACAAGGACATGAGCAGTTGGAACTTTTTTTTGATGGGGAAGAAAAGAAATATGCCACGGACAGAGTTGTAGATGCTCTTCGGGAGCGATTTGGCAAAAGGGCAATCTTTTATGCTGGGTCGATGGCTGGTGGAACCTTCCTTGAACGGGCGGATTACGTGGGCGGCCATAAAGGGAAAAGTGAATAATGTAAAGTTTAAAGAATAGTTGCCTAGAGGTTGATCTAGGCAACTATTCTCTTTTATAGATTTATGTAAAACAGTGGAAGGTTATCGTTTGGAACTATATAATGAACTTGATGATGCTAATCGAGGAGAACGGATTAATTAGAGGAGGATACATTATGAAAATTTCAAAGAAAGATGCGTTGATATGGTTTGAATTTTTTTCGCTATTGCCTGAGGAAGAGGAAATTATGACAAAGCAACAAGAAATCGTTTACTCTACCTTTGCGCAAATTGAGGCAGCGATCGATCATAGGAATGATATGTTAATGTCGAAAATTAGAGGTTTGAAAACTTTGGAGAATAGAACCTTTTTTGTGGGAAATGAAAATAAATTCCCCCAAGGATGTCGTTCTTGTCTGTTGGGCACTGGTTTGAGTGCAATTAGGAAAACGAATAAATGTAACATAGAGTGTAAGTTCTGTTATAACTATGGAGAACTAGAAGATATTCCTCCAGTTGGCGAAGGTATGTGGGGAATTGGAGACACAAAATTTTATGAGAAGGATATTGATTTACTTCTTTCCATCCACAAGAAACCCACTGGCATTTCCTACGTTTATTTAGAGCCGTTCATGGAAATTGAAAAATACTATTCGGTAATAAAGAAATTTAGTGATGCTCAGATTCATCAACATCTATATACAAATGGCACTTTAGCTACGGAAGAGACATTGAAAGCATTAGGTGAAGCCGGTCTTAACGAGATACGTTTCAACCTGGGTGCTTCTAAGTGTTCAGACAAAGTTATTGAAAATATTGGAATAGCCAAAAAATATATTAAAAATGTAGGTATTGAAACTCCAATGACTCCTGAGTTTTTCGAAGCTTTTTTTAAGAAAAAGCAAGCGATCTTAGAGACAAAACTCGATTTTATCAATTGTGCAGAATTACATTTAAATGAGAATAACATAGACAATTATTATGGGGAAGATATGTATATTTCCAGACATGGCTATATATCTCCAATTTGGAGTAGGAAATTAACTCTTAAATTCATGAAGATAGCCGATGAAGATAAGTGGGATTTAGTAGTACATGATTGCTCAAACTATACAAAATTTGCTAGAGACTTAAATTTGAGCAGCAAAGAGGGTAAGTGGTTCGGAGCCAGTAATTATGCCGGCGAGTTTTCCAGGATTCCATATGAAGTGTTTTTACCAATACTGCGTGATGACAATTTCAAATTTTTAAGTGAAGAAAAATTGTCTGACGGCTATAAACCAGGAGAGATGATTTTTTAGAGAGTCTTGTTAATTATGAAAAGAGAAGGCCTTTTCGGGTTCGGCAAATTGAGCGAGTAAGCAGGATATCGTGGGGAGACGTAGTGAATTGATAGAAAAGGAATGTCCCGTGTGTCCAAAGAAAAAGGCCTACCTTAGAATTGGTAGGCCCCATGGTTTAATCGCATGGGCATCCGCAACAGTTTTTACTATATAGGAAGTTCCACTTGCTAGAGTGCTTGATTTCATCAGATATGATTTCAAACAGCATATCTCGGTGTCTTTGAGTACAAAGCCCAAACATAATCTTTCTATAAAGCTCTACAGCGCCATGTTCACCCAAAAGTGCCTTTTCAATGGCGGCACAATAGGTATTAGGCATTTCAAAATCTTCCTTCTGTGCAGGCATAGGTTGTTAAAGGCGATCATTGAGAATATGGCGAATTAATAAAGTTAACCAATTAAATCGCAGCAAGCTTATGGTGTCTGGTGCATAGACATATATTATGCAAAAGATTACTTCTGTGACGGAATAAGTGAGTTTGAATAAGGAGGAAATGCAGAAATGGGAAGAATAAAAGAGACAATGCCTGATTTCTTGGGACTAGAGGAAGCAATGAAACTAACTCAGGAACAAAATCGAGAAAATCATCATCAATTTATAAATCCGGAATTAGTAAATTTGATTACATTGGTAAATTTTGATAAATGTTTTGTAAAGGCGGAAGGTACCTCCATATGGGATAATGAAGGCAATGAATACTTAGATTTTTTGGGAGGCTATGGGGCTCTGAACTTAGGTCATAATCATCCAGAAATCATTGCCGCAGTAGAGTCAGTAAAATTGCCAAATCTGCTACAGGCTGCTCTCAATCCCTTAGCTGGGGCTTTAGCCAAAAATCTGGCACTCGTTTCACCAGGGGAATTGCAATATTCATTCTTTGGCAATAGCGGAGCGGAAGCAGTGGAAGGGGCTTTGAAATTGGCACGGACTTTTGCTGGGAAAACGAAGATTGTCTCCTGCGAAGGTTCTTTTCATGGCAAATCTTTTGGAGCCTTGTCAGTTACGGGCCGGGAGAAATATCGGAAGCCTTTTGAGCCTCTGCTGCCGATAGTAGAATTCATCCCATACGGAGATAGTGCAGCTCTTGAGAAAGCTTTGATCAAGGAAGATGTGGCGGCTTTCATTGTGGAACCTATTCAAGGCGAGGGCGGTATTATTGTTCCGCCGGAAGGATATTTGAAAAAAGTTAGGGATATTTGTACAGCGCATAATGCATTGCTTATCGTTGATGAGATCCAGACCGGGTTTGGGCGTACTGGTAAGCTGTTTGCTTGCGAAAACGAAGGGGTTGTCCCCGATATTCTGTGTTTATCAAAATCCTTTGGAGGCGGGGTAATGCCGTTGGCAGCCTATATCGCCACAGGAAAGGTATGGAAACGCGCTTATGGCAGTGCGGAGAATGCGACTCTACATACATCCACCTTCGGCGGCAATTCTCGGGCAGCAGCGGCGGGAATTGCTACTTTAGAAATAATCTTCCGAGATGATTTATCACGTCAAGCGGCAGAGAAGGGAGAATATCTTTTGGGAAGATTACGGCAGCTGCAGGGAAAATATCCGTTCTTGCAAGATGTCCGCGGGCGAGGGCTTATGATTGGTCTTGAGTTTACTCAGCCGAAGCAGGAGGGCCTTCTTAACAAACTTACTGGAGGGGCTGTGGGAAAGCTGGCTAGTGAATATCTGGGAGCCATGGTAGCAGGAGAACTCCTGAATAAACATCAGATTATTACGGCGTATACCTTGAATAATCCTAATGTTATTCGTCTGGAGCCACCACTTACCGTATCTTATGAGCAACTTGATAAATTACTTGTGGCTTTGGACGAAATTTTTGCTAAGAACAAGGGGTTTGGCGATATGGTAATATCCAGCAGTAAAACTATATTGGCCTCTTTGGTTAAAAAAATATGAGTTGACACCCTCGTGTTAAGGGATTAAATTCATGCGCCAAAGGGCGCATGTGAAAGTAGGGACGTTTCTAATTTGCCAACTTTATGTCATGCTAGTCTCAGAGGAGCGAGTTGACAAAAAAGGAACCTCCCATGCGTCCAATAATATGGTTTTTTTAAGGGAGAGACTAGGGTATGCAAAGTGCCAATGTGCAAATAATTGACCAGTTTAATATTTTAATGGCATATGTTACAAGTTATAAATATTTACATGGGTTAGCAATATCTATTGTGATTTTTTCTGTTTTTTGGATTTTTAAAAATTTATTTACTAATTATATCTTTAATTTTGCACTTAACCTTATCAATAGAAATAAGATTGATCCTACAAATTCGTTCCTGGTAGTTTTGCGAAACCCGCTTCAGAATTTAATTGTCCTTATCGGGGCTTATTTAGCATTACAGAACTATATGCCGGAAAAATTTAATTTCTTCTTGAACGCTGGACTAAGGACCGGGATAATTATTTTGCTTGCCAGCGCAATCTATGCGCTGATTGGCTACTATTCTGAAAATGATGGTGAAATTCACCAGCTTTTTAACCGCAAAGTGGACAAGATTTTAATTCCTTTTGTTTCAAAGGTTATTCGATTTGTCGTATGGGCATTAGTTTTTGTAACTGTAGCCAGTACCTGGGGTTATGACGTCAATGGTTTTATTGCAGGACTAGGATTAGGGGGACTGGCCTTTGCTTTAGCGGCTAAAGATCTTTTAGCTAATATTTTTTCGGGGATTGTTATAATTACCGATAAACCGTTTAATATTGGCGATTGGATAAAGACGAATGAAGTTGAGGGAACGGTTGAAGACATTAATTTCAGAAGTACTAAAATCAGAGCTTTTGACGAGGCATTGATAACTGTCCCGAACTCAAATCTAATAAACGCTCCTGTCATTAATTACACCAAGCGAAACATGCGTCGGATCAACTTTCAAATTAGACTGACATATAACACACCCAGCCGCAAAATACAAGAATGCATTACTGATATTGAAAAGCTTCTTAGAGAGCACCCTGAAGTCGACAAAACAACGATATTTGTTAAATTTGATTCCTTCGGGGAAAGCGGCTTGGAGTTATTCTTATACTTTTTCACCACAACCATTGTGTGGGAAAGGTACCTAAATATTAAACAGGATATTAATCTAAGAATCATGGAGATGCTAGAAGATAAGGGAGTAACTATTGCCTTACCAAGTACCAGTGTTTATGTAGAAACACCAATACAAAGCTGACCAATAGAATGCTATGGGGATGGTTTCAATGACACAAAATTAACGACATAAGTTTTTCGACTGTACTATCTGCCTATCTCCATACGCGTTGAGCCAGGAGCACTTCTTGATAGAAAGCACAGCGAAAAGCCTTGATAAATCAGGGCTTTTTTCTTTTTAAAATATATAACGGCATTTCTATTTTAATGGAAGCGCTCTTGCATAATAAATAAGTTGTAAATGGCTACATCCTGGCGGATAGCGTGACCATAGCCCTGGAAATTGCTGTCCTTACGATCAAGTACATGATAAAATCAACAGACAGGCACGGCAGGGATAGTAGAAAAGTCTGAAGAATATAGGCATTGTATTTAAAAAGGATGTGGTATATATAGTGAGTAAGAAAATGTGGCTAATAGCTAGCATTGTTGCGATTATAATGATTACCGGAAGTTTAGCCGGCTGCGGAGATCAAAAGCAGTTACCTAAGCCTAACGCAGATATTGAGGGGTATTTAACGAGTTCTCCAGTTAAAAAAGGTAGTCCCATTATTGCCAGGGTAATAATTAAAAATATTGATAAAGAAAAAACCATTAATTCAGTTATGCTGCAATTCGCGTTACCAGAAGATCTATTCACTCTACCAGACGATCTTTTTTCAGAAGGGGTAATAATAACAAATGTTAATTTGGGAGGGGAGCAAGATTATAATATTTTTAGATGGAAAGACCTTAATATTAAACCTGGTACTGAAAAAGAATTAAAAATATCTATGCAGGCAAATACACCAGGAAATTATAAAGCGGAGATTTTTGTTTATGATGAAGATTCAGATCCTCGTAAATTATTTGTAGGTTCAGATGGTAAAAAGGCTTGTTTAACTTTTAAGAATCTAAGAATTATAGATTAATAGGGACGTAAAACTGTGCGGCAACACCAAAGCTATTGGGGATAGAAGTCGGAACAAGCCTTAGTGCTTAAAAAATAAAAACATCTCTTCCATAAAAGGAAAGTTAAGTATATAATAGCCTTGTAGAATGGATAAATCAGTAGGATTTTTTGGACAAACAGAAATAATGAGTAGATGGTAGGGTGGTAGCATAGGGGAGAATCATTTGAGATGGTTCCCTCAGTTGATTTTGCACTCCTATGGGGTGTTTTTTATTTTCCCTACCACAAAAAAGGCAAGGAGGGCAGGTAGAATGGTAGTAAAGTAGGAGCGCTGCTTTGCCAAATAAATTCCCACTGAACAACTCCATCAAGAATTTATTAAACTAAATTGGTGAAGAGGAGTGTTCATATGTCAAACGTTAAATTCTATTCTGGAGAAAATATTCCCCTTGAGATGCACAAGGTTAGGATTGTTCAGAAATTAAATCTTGTTCCTATTGAACGCCGGTTAGAAGCCGTCAATGAAGCTGGAAACAATATGTTTTTACTTAAGAATCGTGATGTGTTTATGGATATGCTTACAGATAGCGGAGTTAATGCTATGAGTGATAGGCAATTGGCTTCAATGATGGAGGCTGATGATAGTTATGCTGGTTCTGACACATTTACTAAGTTAGAAAATAAGATTCAAGAAATTTTTGGGAAAAGCTTTTTCCTGCCAGCTCACCAAGGAAGAGCTTGCGAAAATATATTGGCTCAATCGTTTGTTAAACCGGAATCTATTGCCATTATGAACTATCATTTCACGACGACCAAGTCTCATATTGTTTTAAATGGCGGATCAGTTGAGGAAATATTAACTGAAGAAGGCCTCCGTGTTAATGGAGAATGCCCTTTTAAAGGGAATATGGATATTGCTAATTTAAGAGCTTTTATCGAAAAAAATGGCGCTGAGAACATTTCATTTGTTCGTTTTGAGGCGGGGACTAATTTAATTGGCGGACAGCCCTTCTCTTTAAAAAATCTACAAGAAGCTCGCAAGGTATGTGATGAGTTCAGTGTCATACTTGTTTTAGATGCCAGTCTCTTAGCCGATAATCTTTATTTTATTAAAACCCGTGAAGAACAATGCAAAAATATGAGCATTCGTGAAATTACGCGTGCCATTTCTGATAACGCCGATATAATATATTTTTCTGCCCGGAAATTGGGATGTGCTCGTGGCGGAGCAATTTGCACGAGTAATGAAAAACTATTTGATAGAATGCGAGTGTTGCTTCCACTCTATGAGGGATTTCTTACCTATGGTGGGATGTCCGTTCGTGAGATGGAGGCTATGACAGTAGGGCTTGATGAAACAATGGATGAAGAGATGATTAACCAGGGACCCCAGTTTATTGCGTATATGACCCAAGAACTTCAGAAAAAAGGCGTACCGGTTGTTACACCGCCTGGAGGCCTAGGGTGCCATCTTAATGCGATGGAATTTGTCAGTCATATACCGCAGCATGAGTATCCAGCAGGTGCGTTAGCTGTTGCTCTCTATATCGTCAGTGGGGTCCGTGGTATGGAAAGAGGAACTATGTCCGAAGAAAGGGATAAAAACGGAATTGAGCCTCTCGCGAATATGGAGCTGTTGCGTTTAGCTATGCCACGTCGAGTATTTACGCTTTCTCAAGTTAAATACGCCATTGATAGAATCGTATGGCTTTATGAAAACCGTAACCTTATCGGAGGGTTAAAGTTTGTTGAGGAGCCAAAGATTTTGCGATTCTTTCTCGGAAAAATGGGAACAGTTTCGAATTGGCAGAATGATTTAGTGAAGAAGTTTAGACAGGACTTTGGGGATAGTTTGTAAAGAGAATTATGAATATAATTGACAAAATAAATTATTAGTGATAGGATACATCTAAATATTTTAAACCTATGAGCAAGAAGAGTAAGAGTTATTACTTGTATTCAGAGAGTCGCTAGTTGGTGAGAAGGCGATTACAAAGATGATTCTGAATGGACTTGTGAGGGAAGCCCGAAATCGAGAGATAGTAGGCGCTTACGGGGACCTCGCCCGTTATCAGTGGGGTGTATATGATAGTATACAAAACGAGTGGGCGATTTATCGTCAATTTGGGTGGTACCACAGAGGCTTGAAGGCTTTTGTCCCTTTTTCAGGGATGAAAGCCTTTTTTGTTTGTATATTTAAAAGGAGAATGATGAATATGTCAAAAGGAAGATTCGGAATCCATGGTGGGCAATATATTCCCGAGACACTGATGAATGCAGTAATTGAGCTTGAAGAGGCATATGATCGCTTTAAGAACGATCCGGAATTTATAGCTGAACTAGATAATTTGCTAAATAATTATGCAGGGCGCCCCTCTTTGCTCTATTATGCGAAAAAGATGACCAAAGATTTAGGTGGTGCTAAAATTTATCTCAAACGGGAGGATCTCAATCATACTGGCTCCCATAAAATCAACAACGTGCTAGGTCAGATCATTCTTGCCAAGCGTATGGGCAAAACCCGTATAATCGCAGAGACCGGTGCAGGGCAGCACGGCGTTGCTACCGCAACTGCCGCAGCCCTTATGGGAATGGAATGTGAGATCTACATGGGCAAGGAGGATACTGATCGCCAAGCACTCAATGTTTTTCGTATGAAGCTGTTGGGCGCAAAGGTTCATGAAGTAACAAGCGGCACTCAGACACTAAAGGATGCCGTAAACGAAACGATGCGTGAATGGACACAGCGCGTTAAAGACACTCATTATGTGCTTGGTTCTGTCATGGGACCACACCCATTTCCCACTATTGTTCGCGATTTCCAAAGCATAATTGGACGTGAAGTCAAACAACAGATGCTGGAAAAGGAAGGCAGACTTCCTGATGCTGTTATGGCCTGCGTTGGAGGCGGTAGCAATGCAATGGGGTTGTTTTATGATTTTATTAAAGATGATACTGTCCGTCTTATTGGCTGTGAGGCGGCTGGATATGGTGTTAATACTGATAAGACTGCTGCAACAATGGCAACCGGTAGGGTCGGCATTTTCCATGGTATGAAATCGTACTTCTGTCAAGATAAGGATGGGCAGATAGCACCAGTTTATTCTATTTCAGCGGGACTTGACTATCCAGGTGTAGGACCTGAACATGCCAATCTACGTGATATGGGCAGAGCAGAATATGTGCCGGTTACTGATGATGAAGCAGTGGAAGCTTTTGAATACCTCTCACGTACCGAGGGGATTATTCCGGCAATTGAGAGCGCCCATGCAGTGGCCTATGCAAAAAAACTTGCGCCGACAATGAGTCAAGATCAAATCATGGTAATTTGTCTTTCGGGTCGAGGCGATAAAGATGTTGCGGCAATGGCACGCTATAAGGGGGTACAAATCTATGAGTAACTTACAGCAGGTGTTTGCCAATGGCAAGGCGTTTATTCCGTTTATCACTGCGGGTGATCCTTCGATAGAAATAACCGAGCAATTAGTGCTTGAAATGGCAAAGGCTGGTGCAGATTTAATCGAAATAGGCATACCGTTTTCTGATCCCGTTGCAGAAGGGCCTGTGATTCAGGCTGCAGATTATCGTGCGCTCTCGGGTGGAGTAACGACAGATAAAATATTTACCATGATGAGACGTATTCGTAATTCATGTAATGTCCCGATTGCATTTATGACATATGTAAATCCAATCTTTACTTATGGTACTGATAAATTTATGAAAAATTGTCAAGAAACTGGAATTGATGCAATTATTGTTCCCGATGTCCCCTATGAAGAAAGAGATGAACTTATGCCTTTTTGTTTAAAATACAATGTTAACTTAATTTCAATGATTGCTCCAACATCCAGAAATCGTATACGCATGATTACTAATGAGGCCCAGGGGTTTATCTACTGCGTATCCTCTATGGGAGTAACTGGCGTGCGACAAGAAATTGGCAATGATGTAGAGAAAATGATAAAGATTGTAAAAGAGGTTAAGGATATTCCCTGTGCAATTGGTTTTGGTATTTCTACACTTGAACAAGCAGCGCAAATGGCTAAGTTCGCCGATGGGGTCATTGTGGGCAGTGCAATTATAAAAATAGTAGAGCAATACGGCGAAGATTGTGTGCCTCATGTTGTGGAATATGTTCGCATGATGAAGAATGCAATATGAAAATATTTAAATACGTGAGTGTTTTTGCACTTTCTTCCAAAATTTTCTTGTGATTGTGTTATAATAGATTTATATTGAGAAAATAGAAACGATACTCACATAGTGTGTAGAATTATCGGAGAAATTATAAGGAGGCTAGCTTTATGAGTGATAAATATGATGAGCAACTTTCTTATTTGCAAAGGCCGGACAGTTCTGACATACCGGCTGAAGTACAGGAGATATTTGATAACAACACTGATTTCCAGATGGAAAATTGGGGGTTTATCAATAATCTCTTCAAGGTTTTACCATTGAATCCGTTGCAATATAAGGGGTTTTTGGATTTTAAAGCCTCTTTGTTCAATTCGGAAACCTGCTATTTGAGTAATGCTGATAAGGAAATGATTGGATTAGTTGTATCCTCAACCAATAATTGTTGCTATTGTTTAACTACCCATGGAGATGCTTTGCGAGGTCTTGTCGACGATCCGACATGGGTAGATAAGCTGACTTATAATTATCGGTCAGCTCAATTGACAACCAAACAGAGGGCATTATGTGATTATGCGTATTTTGCTACGGCTTATGCGCGAGAGGTTTCTACAGATCAAGTAGACAAACTCCGAACCGCTGGTTTTAATGATCACGAAATTCTTGAAGCTGCATTTATAGTTGGCTTTTTTAACTATACTAATCGATGGGTTAGTACGATTTCGCCTGTTCCTAACCCCGGTCATTTTAACCATAACCGATAACTGTTTAACAGCATATTACAGGATTAACCTGTTAGTTGCCGGGAACCATGTGATAAGGAGGATGATTTACATGGGGAAGATTTCTGAGAAAAGCAGCTATAAGAATTTGCGAGCTGCCACGAAAAGCTCACAGTTTTATAGCATTAAGCAAGCAGCCAAAAAGGCAAAGGAAAATAGTAAGAAGACAGATTAAGGATCTAGAGATAAAGTGAGACTAGGATTCAGATGGAGTTTTAACTCCATCTGAATCCTAGTCGAACCATATCCAGGGACTTAGACGCTCTGCACTCCCTCTTGTAGAAGAAGGGAGTCTTAGAGCGACTTAGTCATCGGATAAAGTGATATCTGATCATTGGATAAGAGTGCCGTAGGGATATAACCTGCGGCATTTTTTTTATTGCATTGGCCGAAATTTCGTGCTAAAGTATTAGTAAAGTGAATATAAATTCACAAGTGATATTAATTAGCATACACGACGTGCGATTCTTAGCGTGGACGAGGGGGCAACGGTATGAGAAATAGGCTGAAAGTATTGATACCCGTTTTGGTTATTGCTTTAGTAGCAGGCATATATTTTGTATATTTTAAGAAGGAAATCAATCCGAATCAAGTTAAGGTATCTGGTAATATTGAAGTCACTACAGTCGGGGTGGGTTTTAAAGTTTCAGGGCATGTAGGGCAGCGATTAGTTGATGAAGGAGACAGTGTTAAAAAGGGACAAATCGTAGCAAACCTTGAAACCGCTGATCTTGAACTTGAGGTTGCTAATGCCAATGCCCAACTATTGGCTGCCCAGGCAACTCTTACGCAGCTATTGAATGGATCGCGTCCGCAAGACGTGTCAGTGGCGCAGGCAGTACTGCGCAGCGCAGAGGCAGATAAGCAAAATGCAGCGGTAGAGTACCAACGGATGAAGCAATTATTTATCCAGGGTGCAGTATCAGAACAGGATCGTGATCGAAGTCAGACTGCTTATGCGAATGCTAATGCCCGTGCGGATCAAGCCGCCCAGCAACTTAGTGTAGTGGTCGAGGGACCGAGGCGAGAGGAAATTGAACTGGCCACAGCCCGAGTCGAACAGGTTAAACAAGTACTGAAATTAACACAGACTCGACTTTCCTATGCACAAATTACCGCACCTGTCGATGGGATGGTCCTCTCGGAAAATATTGAAGCTGGCGAATATGTGTCGCCTGGAACACCTGTAGTGACGATCGGGGATCTTAATCAGGTTTGGCTCAAAGCATATATTGCCGAGACCAATCTTGGTAAAGTAAAGCTTGGACAAAAAGTGGCGGTGACCACTGATACATACCCTAACAAGGTCTATGAAGGCCATATTAGCTTTATTGCGTCAGAGGCAGAATTTACGCCCAAGAGCATACAGACGACTGAAGAACGGGTAAAGTTGGTTTATCGTATCAAGGTCACTATTGATAACAATGCGAATGAATTGAAACCGGGTATGCCTGCGGATGCGGTGATTGACCTGGGCGGGGAATAGTATTATGGATGCCATTAAAGCGATAGGACTTACTCAAAAGTTTGGCGATAACACAGCGGTAAAAAATCTGACAATCAACATTAAAGAGGGAGAAGTATTTGGTTTAGTGGGACCAGATGGTGCAGGAAAGACAACAGTAATGCGCCTTCTTGCAGGATTAATAGCTCCTACAGCGGGTGATGCCTGGGTATATGGATGCCATACAGTGGAGGATTCAGGACAACTTAGCAATCACATCAGCTATATGCCCCAGCGTTTTGGGCTTTATATGGATTTGACCGTGCAAGAAAATATTGACTTCTATGCCGACTTATATAATGTGCCTCGGCAAATAAGGAAAGAAAAAACAGCCGAGCTTTTGGCCTTTAGTAATATGATCCCGTTTCGCGACCGATTAGCCCGTAATTTGTCGGGCGGAATGAAGCAAAAATTGGCCCTCGCTTGTGCGCTCATTCATACTCCAAAGGTTTTGCTATTAGATGAACCTACTAATGGTGTTGATCCTTTATCCCGGCGGGATTTCTGGCGTATCTTGTATAAACTTCTCGAAGAAAAGGTCACTATCTTCGTTTCAACAGCCTATCTTGACGAAGCCGAGCGGTGTGGCAGGATTGGTCTGCTGCATCGGGGAGAGTTGATTCTTTTCGGGACACCAGACGAGGTAAAGACCCATATGAGTGGTGTATTGATTGAAATTCGGTGTGCTGAGCCACGTCAGATTCTTGCAGACTTGCGTACGAAATTGACGCTCGTATCCGCGGGGTTATTTGGGGCGAAAATCCATTTGGTATTAAGTGGTGAACCAAATCAGATTCTAGAAATGGTGAAGAATACGTTGAAAGAGATGGGTGTGCAAGCAGAAGCGGAGATTGTTGGGCCGTCACTGGAAGACGTATTTATTTCGATGATTAGGCCGATAGAGGGAAGTGATGCTAGTGTCTAATAACTCGGAATACGCTGTTACGGTGAAGGATTTGGAAAAACGGTTTGGAAGTTTCCAGGCTGTAAATAAGGTGTCTTTCCAAGTCCGGCGGGGTGAAATATTCGGCTTCCTTGGTCCTAACGGTGCCGGAAAGTCAACGACGATGAGGATGCTATGCGGGATTATTATTCCTACTGCCGGAGAAGCCACTGTAAATGGTTTTGATGTGTTCCATCAAGCTGAACAAATCAAAAACCATATTGGGTATATGTCGCAAAAGTTTTCACTTTACGAGGATCTTACGGTAGAAGAAAACATTGATTTTTACAGTGGTATCTATCAAATTCCGATGGTGGAGAAAAAAAATCGTAAAGACTGGGTCGTTAAAATGGCTGGACTTGATGAGCACCGGAATAGTCTCACCGCCATTTTGCCTGGAGGATGGCGGCAGCGGTTAGCCTTGGGCTGTGCACTGCTCCATAAGCCCCCAGTGATTTTTCTTGACGAACCAACTTCGGGCGTGGATCCAATATCCCGTCGAAGTTTCTGGGAGCTGATTTATCAATTAGCCGCCGAGGGAATTACTGTGTTCGTGACAACACACTATATGGATGAAGCAGAGTATTGCGATCGGCTGGCAATGATCTATCGAGGTGAATTGGTAGCCATAGGCACTCCTGACGAATTAAAAGTCAAGTACATGAATAACGATGTTCTCAACCTGGAGTGTTTAGATCCTTTTGGCGCGCTGCAAGCAGTAAATGGAATACCCGAGATAAGGGAAGCCGCTCTTTTCGGACGTGGACTACATCTGGCAGTAAACGATGCGTCATCATCAATTCCGATTATCATCAAGGCGCTGCAGGAACGAAAACTTGTTTATACAAGGCTGGAAAAGATTATTCCTTCACTAGAAGACGTATTTGTTTCGATAATCGAATCCCGTGATAGTAGTGCGGGGCTTTAGGAGTAATACTATGAATATGTATAGAGTCATAGCGATTATCCGGAAGGAATTTATTCATATTCTCCGTGACCCGCGTAGTTTGGGTATGGCAATAGCCATGCCTATACTATTAATTTTCCTTTTTGGTTCATCCTTGAGTTTAGACGTGGATCATGTGCCGCTCGTAGTCTGGGATCAAAATGGGACTCATGAAAGTCGTGAGTTTATCGGACGTTTTACAGCTTCCCGCTATTTTGATCTAAATGGACATGTTACTTCTTATGCTGAGATTGAAGAGGCAATCGACAAGCGGGAGGCGATATTGGCTCTAGTTATTCCCCGTGAGTTTAGCCGTAAGCTGGAAAGTGGCCGCAAGGCAGATGTGCAATTGATTGCCGATGGTAGTGATGCTAATACCGCTACAATAGCCATCGGTTATGCACAGATGGTAGCAGATGGCTATACAAGTTCTCTACTGCTCAAAGCAGCAGACCAACAGGGTGCTAAACGGGTGAAGATCCCAGTAGAAGTACAGCCGCGGGTATGGTTCAATCAGAATATGCTGGCGAAAAATTACATTATACCCGGCCTTATTGCGGTAATTATGATGGTCATTTCCGCACTGCTGACATCGCTTACGATTGCCCGTGAATGGGAGAACGGAACAATGGAGCAGCTCATTACCACGCCATTAACTCCTAGTGAATTAATCGTCGGAAAGTTAACGCCTTATTTTGCAATCGGAATGCTTGATGTCGTATTGGCGGTTTTGATGGGGCAATATTTATTTGAAGTCCCGCTTCGGGGGAATACTGCTCTCGTTTTTGGGATGGCGGCCCTATTTCTCCCCGGAGCACTTACAATGGGGATGTTGATTAGTATAATGACACGGTCACAATTATTAGCTAGCCAGTTGGCTATGGTCTTGACCTTCTTACCGTCATTCCTTTTGTCTGGTTTCATGTATTCTATTGCCAATATGCCAATTGTTATTCAAGGCTTAACCTATCTTGTTCCTTCCCGGTTTTTTATTGTAATTTTAAAGAACATTTATTTAAAAGGCGCTGGATTTGCGATTATTCTAACCGAGGCAGGAATACTCTTGCTTTTTGCCGTGGTGCTTATTGTTGTGGCCAACATCAAGCTCAAGAAAAGGCTGGTGTAGAGATGGTACTTGAACGATTAATGCACATGATTAGGAAGGAATTTATCCAAGTATTTCGCAATCCCAAAATGCGAGCGATTGTTTTAGTGATGCCTCTTATCCAAAGCATGGTTTTTGGCTATGCGGTGACGACAGATGTAAAAAATGTGCCGACTGCGATCTACGATCAAGCTGAAACACCAGAGAGCCGCGATCTGATTGACAGGTTTATCCATTCTGGTTACTTTTCGGTTAAGACAATAATTCGTAGTGATCGAGAGATTGATGAGCTTCTCGACAATGGAGAAGTAGCGGCTGTCCTTCGTATTCCTTCTGATTTCAGTGCTAAGATTGCGAGCGGCTCGACCGCTGCCGTTCAGATTATTGTCGATGGCACGGATTCCAATACGGCTGGTGTAGTATTGAGCTACGCTGGTAATATAATACGAAACGACGCCATTGAGTTGATGCAGAAACAAATTGGCAACCAAGATTGGGAACCGCTTGGGGTAAATCTTCAGACAAGGGCTTGGTTTAACGAAAACCTAACGAGCCGTAATTTTTATGTGCCTGGAGTCATAGCTGCTATCGTAATGCTTGTTACTCTGCTGTTGACAAGTATGTCGGTAGTCAGGGAAAAGGAAATGGGTACAATGGAACAGATTGTTGTTACGCCGATTAAGCCCATTGAATTTATTTTAGGAAAGACTATGCCATCGATAATTCTCGGTTTTGTCAATATGATTTTTGTTACGCTGATTAGTGTATTCTGGTTTGATATACCCGTTCGGGGCAGCCTGATGACATTGTTTATTGCTAATGGATTTTATTTAATGACGACAATTGGTATAGGGCTTTTTATTTCCACTATTTCGGATACCCAGCAGCAAGCCATGATGTCAACTTTCTTCTTTTTTCTTCCCGCGTTGCTATTGTCTGGATTCATGTTTCCTATTGCTAACATGCCAGAAGTAGTTCAAGCTTTTACCTATTTCAATCCACTGCGATATTTTTTGATAATTATCCGGGGTGTTTTTCTAAAGGGAGTGGGAGTAACGATATTGTGGCCGCAAATACTGGCGCTATTTATCCTAGGCACCTTTGTGCTAACATTATCTGTCAAGAAGTTTCGTAAGAATCTAGCCTAGAATAACGAAAAGGGTTAGAAAGTAAATCGCATTTCAGGAGGATTTATGTGAGAAGTCGAAAAAGCACTGAAGTCAGGAAAGAAGAAATTGTTCGAGCTGCGTTAGTGATCGTCGAACAAAACGGATTAGACAAATTAAATATAAACGATATAGCTGCAGAGATTAAACTTGTGCCGGCGGCTATATACCGTCATTTTAAAGGAAAAGAAGAAATTATTGCCGCCCTTATCGACTTTACGGATAAGTGTCTTAGAACCAATTTAAGTCAAGTAAATGCTATTCATGATACGTCAATTGTAAAGCTGAGGTATCTATTTGAATTGCATGTAGCGTTACTTAAGGAAGAAGGAGCTATTCCGCGTATTCTTTTTTATCTGCTTGGTAGTGATCGTAATCCCGAGTTTAAGGCAAGTATGCTGTCTGTAGTTGGTTTTTATGTTCAAGATATAAAGAAACTGTTGCTTCAAGGGCAGGAAAATGGCGAGATTAATCCAGATATTGATGTTACGGCCGCCGCTATGCTGTTTTTGGGTATGATTCAGCCACTGGCAATTCTTAGTCAGGTAGACAAAGAAATGTTTGCTGAGTACCCGGCAAAGCTTTGGTATAGTTACCAACGTTCAATCGCAAATTAACCTGTTTAATAATAAAGCTAGCCGAACACGATATTATCGTTCATTTTAGGAGGGAATCAATATGGAATATCGGATTGAAAAGGACTCAATGGGGGAAATTAAAGTTCCGGCAGACAAACTTTGGGGTGCGCAGACGCAGCGCAGTTACGAGAACTTTCGGATTGGCGAGGAGAAAATTCCCTATGAATTGGTGAAGGTTTTTGGGATATTGAAAAAAGCGGCAGCGGCTGTTAATAGGGAAATAGGTGTTTTGGATTCAGAACGGGCGGATGCCATCATGGCAGCTTGTGATGAATTACTGGCTGGAAAACTGGATGGAAATTTCCCGTTAGCTGTATGGCAAACAGGAAGTGGTACGCAATTTAATATGAATATTAACGAGGTATTGGCAAAACGGGCAAACCAGCTTGTGGTAAGTAGGGGGTTGGAGTTATTTATTCATCCTAACGATCATGTGAATAAATCGCAGAGTTCAAATGATATTTTTCCTACCTCGTTACACGTAGTCGGTATATTAATGTTACAGGAGCGTTTGTTGCCTGCGCTGCGGACGCTGCGGATGACATTCGAACAAAAGGCCGATGATTTTAAGGATATTATTAAGATTGGCCGGACTCACTTAATGGATGCGACACCGCTTACTCTAGGGCAGGAAGTAAGTGGCTGGGCAGCAATGCTGGCTCGGGATGAAGCAATGCTTTCGAGCGGAATGGAATTTTTACGTGATTTGGCCATTGGCGGTACGGCAGTCGGGACAGGGATCAATTCACATCCGCGTTTTGCTGTTATGGCAGCAGAAGAAATTAGCCGGCTGACTGGCGAAAGATTTATTTCTGCACCAAACAAATTTCAGTCCATGACAAGTAAAGCTGAAATTGCGATGGTACATGGCATTCTCAAAGCACTTGCAGCCGATTTGATGAAGATTGCCAATGATATTCGTTGGCTTGCCAGTGGTCCGCGTTGTGGGATCGGGGAAATTACTATACCGGAGAATGAGCCAGGCAGCTCAATTATGCCAGCCAAAGTCAATCCAACACAGTCAGAAGCACTTACGATGGTGGTCGCGCAGGTATTAGGCAATGATACTACAATAGCGTTTGCGGCAAGTCAGGGTAATTTTCAGTTGAATGTATTTATGCCTGTTATTGCATATAATGTTGTACAAAGCATCCGCTTGATGGCAGATACCATGAAATCATTTAATGAGCATTGTGCTGTAGGTATAATGCCAAATCGTGATAAGATTGCGTATAATCTTCAACGGTCGCTGATACTGGTAACTGGTCTAGTGCCACTTGTCGGTTACGATCAAGCAGCTCGGATTGCCAAACATGCGGCGAAAGATGGAATTACGCTTAGAGAAGCGGCATTGGAATCAGGGCTTGTTACCGAAGAAGAGTATGAACAATACATGGACCCGGCTCGTTTAGTGAAACCGCGCGAATGATAAAAACAAAATAAACCATATATAAAGTGAGACTTGATTCAGATGGAGTTTTAACTCCACCTGAATCCTAGTTGAACCGTATCCAGGGACTTAGCCGCTCTTTCTCCCTCTTGTCGAAGAAGGGAGTCTTAAAGCGGCTTAGTCATCGGATAAATTAGCTGATTAGGAACGTTAATACGATCGTACAAATTTAGATAGGTTTAAATGAAGGAGTATTATTATGATAGAAGCAATTCTCGCTCTAACTGTTGGATTAGTTGTTGGTTTTATTTTTTCTGCGGCAAAACTTCCGCTTCCGGCACCAGCTACGTTGTCAGGGGTTCTAGGAATAGTAGGTATGTTCGTTGGATATCAAATTTTTCAGCTGTGGAAGAATTAATCCGATAATAACAACAGCGTTTTGCAGACTTTTTACTGTATTATGGTGATTTGATCACCATTTTTTATGTCATTTATGCTGCTCGTTACGACCATGCTATTTTGTGGTAGGTCAGAGGTGATTTCTGTGAAATCATCGATGGTCTCTCCAATACTTACTTGTTGGAGGATAGCTTTACCATTAATTGCGGTGTATATAAAACTTCGGCCCTGGCCGTCATGGAGTACTGACGCTGTGGGAACGGCGGCAACTGTGGCTGATTGGCCGATGTTGATATGAACATTACCGGACATACCGGGTTTTAGTAAGCCAGCCGGATTATTAGCGAGCTTTATATGGGCAAGGAAGGAAGGACTTTGGTTGGCTTCAACTTGCGGATAGATTCTAGAAACTTGACCCGCGAAGGTTTGATGCAATATTTCGAGTGTAGTTGGTGTGCCTAAATGGATCAGGTACAGGTCATTTTGCCCAAGAGGAATGACAACCTCTACTTCTTGGCCGCTTCCTAAGGAAAGCAATTGTTGACCAGTCTGTACCGCTTTTTCTGGAGCAGTGGATAGGCTCATTACTATGCCGTCGATGGGGGCGGTCATAGTGGCGAAGCCATTTACGGTGACGGCAGAGGACTGCATTGTGTTTTGGGCGTTGGTCAGGTTAGCCTTTGCTTCTTGTAGATGGGTTGTGGCCATTTCCAATTGCCGGCGTGGAATGCCTCCAATTTCGTACAATTTTTGATAACGGTTAAATTCATTTAGGGCATTGTCATAATCGGCTTGTACTTGCTGTGAAACTTCTGTACTTTGAGATACTGTTTGATTTGAGGATGCTTTGAGTTTCAGAAGAGGCTGGCCGGCTTTGACTGCTTGTCCTTCTGTTACATATAGTTCACTGATGTGACCGGAGAAGTCGGCATTAATGGGGACAGATGTTGAGGCCTCGATGGAACCTGCTCGGGTGATTGTTACTGGTTTATTTACAATGTTGATCGGGGTAGCAGTAATCCTCACCGGCGTTTGTGAAATGAGCTGTGAGGTCCAACGTTCGAACGGAAATAGGTTATAATTAGCATTTAGCAGTAATGTAGTTGTGAGTAAGAGTATGGTGATTACAATGGTCATGCGATGTTTATAGAAGAGTTTTTTCACATAGGTCAACTCCAATAATGATAAGTTAGTAGTTACTATGTTCTCATTTTTCGCTTTTTACGTCAAGTGTTGACGCAAAAGGTCAGATTTCCGTTATAATATAACGATAAGGCTTTTGAATGATTGGACAGTAGTAACACAGAAAGAAGGCAATAATCGGATGAAAAGAACTCATGTAAACGGGACTGTTTCGATGTTATGTTTACTTGTTATAGTTGTGGTAGGAACGTTTGTAAATCATCACCAGGCACGTAGTGCAGTCAGTATTGCATCAACCCCGGTGGAACCAGTCCGGGCAAGTGGGGGTGGACCTCCGCAAGACATTGAGAAAATGGCGAGAAGTAACGATAAGTTAGCGACTACGCCTTCTATTTGGCCGACAGCTGGCGAAGTTACCTCTAGGTTTGGCTGGCGTAATTCCCCGTGGGGTGGTGGTAGCGAATTACATCAGGGCATTGACATTGCTAATAGTATGGGTACACCTATTGTTGCTGTCGCTGATGGTCAGGTTGTTCGGAGTGAAGCGTCCGGGGGCTATGGTAATATTGTGCAAATTGATCATGGCAACGGCATTGTAACACTTTATGGGCATAATTCCAGCATTATAGTCAATGTTGGTCAAAGTGTGCGAAAAGGCCAAATTATTTCTTACATGGGCAGTACAGGAAGAAGTACAGGCCCGCATGTTCATTATGAAGTCAGAATAAATGGCACTGCTATTGATCCTATTCGCTTTATGGTTTTATATTAAATTGTACTGAATTGTAAAAATGGAAGTGAGGAAAGGGCTATGAGAAATTTGTTTGTATGCTACCCTAAATGTACTACCTGCCAAAAGGCGAAAAAGTGGTTGGACGATAATGGCATTGTCTATGATCAGCGGCATATTAAGGAGCAGAATCCGACGGTAACTGAGCTGGAACAATGGCATGCAAAAAGCGGACTTCCACTTAAAAAATTCTTTAATACAAGCGGGCTTTTGTACAAATCCTTAGAACTGAAGGACAAGCTGTCAACCATGTCTGATGAAGAGCAAATCGCCTTACTTGCAACAGACGGTATGCTTGTTAAACGTCCAATTTTGATTGCTGATAATAGGGTTCTAGTAGGATTCAGGGAAGCCGATTGGGAGATGCTTAAATAGAAACTCAACGATGATTATCCCTGTAGTTGTGGGTTCTGATAAAGTGAGACTTGATTCAGATGGAGTTTTAACTCCACCTGAATCCTAGTCGAACCGTATCCAGGGACTTAGCCGCTCTTACTCCCGCTTGTAGAAACGGGAGTCTTAGAGCGGGTTAGTCATCGGATTAAATGTTGGTAATATTCCGATAAAGGATATAATAATTTTACGGGGACTGTTGTTAGTAATATTTAATTTTGCATCGAAAGGAGAATAACTCCATATGTGGTTTGCAAAATCCCAGGAAGACGTTATTAAAGAACTTAATGTGAATCCAGCAATAGGCTTGACAACTGATGAGGCGAAAGCCAGGCTCGAGAAATATGGTGAAAATAAGTTAAAGGGCAAACCAAAGGAAAGTTTAGTTTCATTGTTTTTTGCACAACTCCAGAACATGCTTATCTATGTTTTATTAGGTGCGGCCGTTATTACTATTGTCATTGGCGAATATGTAGACTCAATTATTATCCTATTGGTCGTAGTACTAAATGCCGTTATCGGAGTGATTCAAGAGCATAAAGCTGAAAAGGCAATTGAAGCACTCCAACAAATGACCACGCCAAAATCCTTGGTAAGACGCGACCAAGAAGTTAAGGAAATTAAATCAGAAGAAATAGTTCCTGGAGATATTATCATTATTGATGCGGGGCGGCTCATTCCTGCAGATATTCGACTTATTGAAAGTGCAAATCTTCAAATAGAAGAATCAGCACTTACAGGTGAATCTGTTCCAGCCGAGAAGAATGCTGCTGATGTGCACGAAGATTCTAATATACCGATTGGCGATAAATCTAATATGGCATTTATGTCAACACTCGCTACTTATGGTAGAGGTGAAGGTATTGTTGTAGCTACTGCGATGGAAACCGAGATGGGTAAAATTGCGAAGATTCTTGACGAAGATATCGATGATATGACTCCTTTACAAAAGAGACTTGATGAGCTTGGTAAGATGTTAGGGTTTCTCGTTATTGGAATCTGTGTGCTAATATTTGCCATCGCCCTGTTCCAGAAGAGAGATTTATTTGAAATGTTCTTAACGGCAATCAGCTTAGCGGTTGCTACGATTCCAGAAGGACTTTCTGCAATTGTTGCGATCGTTCTGGCACTTGGTGTTACAAGAATGTCCAGGATCAATGCAATCGTTAAAAGGCTTCCAGCTGTTGAAACTCTTGGTTCTGTAAACATAATATGTTCGGATAAAACAGGAACTCTGACGCAGAACAAGATGACAGTTGTAAAACTTTATACAATAGGTAACTTGAAGGACATTCCAGCCGAAGGGACAGGATTCGATGTAGGGCAAGACGCCCAGGAACTAATGAAATCCTTCGTTTTATGTTCAGACGCAACATATGAGAATGGGCAAAGTACAGGAGATCCTACGGAGGTTGCTTTAGTTGTACTTGGTGATAAATATAATCTAACCAGAGGGACACTTCATTCAGAGTACAAAAGAGTTAGTGAAAAGCCTTTTGATTCTGATAGAAAGCTTATGTCCACGCTTAATGAAGAAGAAACGGGCTATAGAGTACATACTAAGGGTGCTATAGATAATATTCTTAAGATATCAAAGAACGCTTTAGTTAATGGTGAAGTTGTCCCATTGACGGAAGAGATGAAAAAAAGATACTTAAAGATTGCTGACGAAATGTCAGACGCTGCCTTAAGAGTTCTTGGTGCTGCCTATAAGGATACAAATGGTATTATTGATCCAGAGGAAATGGAAAAGAATTTAATCGTTCTAGGAATTGCTGGAATGATAGACCCGCCAAGGCTTGAAGTTAAGGATTCAATTCGCGATGCTAAACGGGCGGGAATAACTCCTGTAATGATTACCGGCGATCATAAGAATACTGCACTTGCTATTGCGAAAGACCTAGGAATAGCGACTTCGATGGAACAAAGTATAACAGGTGCAGAAATAGATGAATTATCTGATGAAGAATTCTCTCAAGGCATAAAGAATTATCGAGTATTTGCTAGAGTATCACCAGAGCATAAGGTTAAAATTGTTAAGGCGTATAAAGCACAGGGGAATATCGTTTCTATGACGGGTGACGGTGTTAATGATGCTCCTTCTTTAAAGAATGCTGATATTGGGATTGCGATGGGTATTACAGGTACAGACGTATCTAAGGGTGCAAGTGATATGATCCTTACCGATGATAATTTCACTACGATTGTACGTGCTGTTGAAGAAGGAAGAAATATATACAGTAATATAAAGAAATCGGTCATATTCCTTCTATCGTGTAATCTTGGAGAGTTTATTGCGGTGTTTATCTCAGTATTGTTTTTTTGGCCAGTGCCGCTCCTGCCTACGCAAATTCTTTGGATAAACCTTATTACTGATACATTACCGGCGATTGCCCTTGGTGTAGATCCTGGCGATAAGGATGTTATGAAGAAGAAGCCGCGAGATCCAAAAGAAGGCTTCTTTTCAGGCGATGCTCGATTTAGAGCTATGCTTGGTGGTACCTTAATTGGTATTCTTACGCTAGTGGCCTTTGCTTTTGGATTAAATGAATATGGATATAGCTTAGGGTCAAGCAATATCCCAGAGAATGCGCTGACCTATGCTAGAACTATGGCGTTTGTCGTTCTCGCTGCTTCGCAGTTATTCTACTCACTAACAATGAGAAATTCTACCAAGTCAATTTTCCAAGTAGGATTATTCTCTAATCTGTACATCATAGGGGCAATCATAGTTGGATTAATCCTGCAGATTGGCGTCATCTCAATACCATTCCTGGCCAAAGCTTTTAAAGTACAAATGCTCTCATTAGCAGATTGGGGACTCGTTATAGCCTTTGCTCTTGTTCCATTAGTCGTCAATGAAATTATTAAGCTGTTCATGCGAATAAAGGAACAAAGGCAAATTAATTAAATAACGTAAAATGAAGAGCAGCGCACTGGCGCTGCTCTTCATTTCTTACTGTTACTTAACTTCATCAAGCAAAATTCCTAAAGCATCAGCGACCCCTTTGCCATAGGCTGGATCAGCTTTTAGGCAATTACCAATATGCCGTACTTTAATTTCTTTTGGGGCATCCCCCATAGCACGAGCTGTATTCTCAAACAATACTTTTTGCTGCGCGGGACTCATTAATCTAAATAAGAGACCTGGTTGAGTATAATAATCATTGTCATCAACTCTGAAATTCCAATGATCGCCAGCTCCGTCAATAGGTAGTGGAGGTTCTTTAAAATCAGGCTGTTCTTGCCATTCGCCATAGCTGTTCGGTTCATAACCTAGCGTTCTGCCTGCGTTACTGTCAACTCGCATTTGACCATCACGATGGTAGCTGTTAACTGGGCAACGCGGAGCATTAACTGGTATCTGATGATGATTTACACCTAACCGATAACGTTGGGTGTCACCATAGGAAAATAATCTTCCTTGGAGCATTTTATCTGGTGAAAGACCAATGCCGGGTACAATATTTACTGGATTGAAGGCTGCTTGCTCAACTTCGGCAAAATAATTTTCAGGATTACGATTTAGTTCCAGAACACCGACTTCTATGAGGGGGTAGTCCTTCTTATACCATACTTTAGTAAGATCGAAAGGATTATAAGGCATGTTTGCAGCCTGTTCTTCCGTCATTACTTGGATAAACATTGTCCAGCGCGGAAAGTCGCCGCGATCAATGCTCTCTAATAAATCACGCTGATGACTTTCACGATCTGTTGCAACAATGGTTTCGGCCTCTGCATCGGTTAAGTTTTTAATACCCTGTTGAGTGTGCAGGTGGAACTTAACCCAGACACGCTCGTTTCTTGCATTAATCATGCTATATGCATGACTACCAAAACCATGCATATGACGGTAGGATAAAGGGATGCCACGATCGCTCATGGTAATTGTAACCTGATGCAGTGCTTCTGGAAGAGAAGTCCAGAAGTCCCAGTTGTTCTTAGCGCTACGCATATTTGTACGAGGGTCGCGTTTAATCGCATGATTCAAATCTGGAAATTTGAGCGGGTCGCGCAGGAAGAAAACAGGGGTATTATTACCGACAAGATCCCAGTTGCCCTCTTCTGTATAAAATTTCATTGCGAAGCCGCGAATGTCTCGTTCGGCATCGGCGGCACCACGTTCACCGGCGACGGTCGAAAACCGAAGAAATAAATCCGTCTTTTTGCCTTTTTCAGAGAAGATTTTTGCTTTTGTATACTGGGTAATGTCACGTGTTACTGTAAAGGATCCATAGGCCCCGGAGCCTTTTGCATGCATACGTCGCTCGGGGATTACTTCACGATCAAAGTGGGCAAGTTTTTCTAAAAACCAGATATCCTGTAATAGCATCGGCCCGCGAGGGCCAGCCGTCATGGCATTCTGATTATCCGGCACCGGAGCACCAGTCACAGTGGTTAGCTTCTTTTTCTCTGTCATTTTTTACCCTCCCATTTTTAAATAATTCTGGCATATGTCATCATAATGAACAAAGTAGAAATCTTTTCTGCAGGGCGGTTTTGACATGTAATTATTATGTATTAATAATTCTTATATTCATAGAATAATCTGTAATTTATAGTTTGTCAATATCGAATTATGTCGATAAGCTAGCCTGTAATCTAACAACTAGATTAAAAGGGATGATCAATTGACCATCCCTTTTTAAAATCTGTACTTATTTTATTCCAATTCTTTTGATGGGAACGCATTTCATTCAGAGCGTGAATGAAAGCTTCTAAAGGAGTCAAGTTGTATGTCCCGGTTGAAAATATACCTGTGTCAATGACATCGCCAGTCGCAACATCATAGACTGTTTGGCTTAATATGATGTTATAGGCGTTTTTTTCTTGTTTTAACCGAAAAGCACTCACTTCAGGAACGATAACCCACTGGTAGCCAGCGGCGGCAGCTTTTTTCAACCAGTCCCCGGTTTCAGTTTTGTTGGCTATGGTGCAATCTGAAAGTGTTTTTTGATATTCATCCTTTAGTGCTTCGCGCATGTACCATAGATCTTCAGTTAATGTATCCGGCATATGTTGCTGAAGAGGCGCGATGTAGGCTCGTCCGTGATTTGCTTTGCTTGAAACTTTCGGTGTGGGGAGATCTACTCCAGCGGTAATTGCTTCATGCCGCTTGTCATAGTAATTTTTCAAAGCTAAATCAACATAACCGATTAGTTTGTGCGGGTCATCCACTGTGTTAGAGTTGTCCCATTTGATTTCACGGCCAAACTGTTGATAGCCGCCAACTAGTGTTTGGAGGACACCTGTTGCCATATCGCCGGAAATGACTACGCGCGTCAAATTGAGGGTGGGTTCGAATTTGGCAGCAAAGGCTTTGTTGCCCACAGCGGGAGCACCGAAAGTAATGACTTCAATCTGGTCCGGGTTAATTCCTTCACTGATTAGTTTTGCTCCGGTCAAAGTGGCCGCTGCACCACCTAGGCTATGACCTGTAATATATAGTTTAGAATTCTTGTTTGACATGAGGAGCTCCAGGAGAGAGGGAGCGGTGTTATGGGGGGCATCGCTCAAGATAGCGGAAGGAATTGATTGGGTAAATTCATTAAATCCTTTATGCACCATAGGTTCAGTAGAGGAGTCAAGTTCTTTTTGTGTATTAGTAGCGAATTCTTCGGCGTTGCTGTCCGTAAAATAAACTTTATCAACCTTTAAGTCAATCTTTACATCTGCCTTGTTTTCGGTTCCGACTATGGCTAAAACATAAAACGGATGATTATTATCAAGATCCTTTTTCGCTACAAGAAAGCGTGCTCCGGAACGGCCTTGTGGTTGGATATAATTAGTGATTTGCCAACCGTTCTGTTTCAGATAGCTAGTGGCCAGCTCACCAATCCGTCCACTGTAAGTTGCTACGCTGGCGCCGGCGGCAATATACAGCTTATAGGCCTCCTCATAGTCTTTTTTGGGTTCGGCGTGTCCGGTAAAAGGGGTATAGAGAAGTATAAACGTAAGAATTATTATGAAGAAACGTTTCATTAAAACCACCTGATGTTTTTTGTTGATCCATAAAAGATGAATCTGATTTAAATTGAGTTTATCGTACTCTGCATAGAATTGCTAGGCTTTTTTCTAGGTTAATATTGGCAAAAATATTCCGAATTGGCTTTCTGCCATGTTTAAATTCATCTTTGAAAGTGTTAGAATAGCATTAGATATATACATAATGGCTGAGTGTTAAATGTAATAAGTGATGGGGGGATAATCAATGCTTTATGTGACATTGTTATTTACACTAGTCTTTGCATTTTTAATTGCAGCTTTTGCACTTCAAAACAGCATGATCGTTAATGTTAATTTTATGGTATGGAATCTGCAAACATCACTTGTACTTGTTATTTTAGGGGCTGCAACGCTGGGGTTCTTAATGGCACTGTCTCTTCAACTATATGGGCAGATGAAGCTTCGCTATCAGTTATATAAGGCTGGCGCACATATCAAGAAGTTGGAGGAACAGCTTGCTCAAGCTAAGCAGCCTGAAGCTACGCAAGACGCTGCAATTTCTACTCCACCACCATCTAATCCGCCGGTTTAGTCGTTACGGCGCAGTGAATTCCTGGTATGGTATAATGTTCTTAATCCTGCAAAGTATAATTGCTTTGCAGGTTTTTTTTACAATCTTTAACATATTGTCTTTTTTTTTGTGACAGGAATTAGCGGATGTTCTTTACTGGCAGGGGTTAGCCTTTAGGAGGATACTAGTCTATTGTAGTAAAAAATGTTATAATATTTTTCATTGATTGGTATAAAGGAGTTCTTGTTTTAATGAAAAATGTCTATGATCAGGTTAGGATCTTCTACGAAGAAGAAACGGACTGGGGCGTTCCTGTTAAGAAGGACTGGGTAGAGGGTTTTTTGCGCCAAAAAGCCTGGCAAGGCGCTAATGATAAAGAATTACAAATGTTATGGCAAAATATTGAGAGGTTTCTGTTGTATTTGGCTTATGCCGGCATGAATGACCTTGATGAGGTCACTCTTGCAGAGTATAGTACAGGAATTGTATGGTTAGCCGAGCAAATGCCGGCTTTTAAGAAGAATGTAGCAAATGTTCGTCAGTATTTTGCGGTATTGATTGAGTTTTATCAATATCTAAAGAATAAAAAGGTAATTTTTGATTTAACATTATTGGAAGATGCGGCACGTGTTATTGCTGGGGGTAAGAAGCTTGACCTGACTGCAGCCATCGAGGGAAGTGATACTGCGGCGCTGTTTGATGCCGATGTTGATCAGACACTAGAAAAAATTTCGTCAGTTATCACGGAGGATATGAGTCAAAAGCTTAATGGTGTTGTCGAAAGGTTAATGGTAAAGCTGGGGAGTTATTTTCATCAGGAAAATTTCAATGACGATTTTGATCGTGCTTTGTATTTATATACAGGCCCATTTGAAGGCGTTCCTGACAATGACCATGATGAATTCTGGTTAGGATTTTGGGATTACTTTCTTTTTGACTATCATTTATTACAAACAGATAAAACGCCGCTCACCTATTTTTTTCAGAATGCCTGTGACAAGCTCACTAGTGATGAGCGTGAGATATTAAAGAATCTCCTCAATGCGAAGTTTAGTGTTTTTTATATCAGTAAGGTACTAAATCAAGACTGGGTTGAATGCACTAACTTATTTACAGATGAGACTTTCCAGCTGCCGATTCCCAATTTTGATTATAAAACTCTAAAGAGGCTGCTTTTTTTTGGCCATGTCTTTGCCCAGGGAATGATTATGATCAATTATGTTACAAGTATTGAAGTGAGTCCAAACTTGCGCAAGCGAATTAAAGAGGAAATACTGCGTCAGCAGCAAATGCTTTTCGTTGGCCAGTCGAGTAGTGATTTAAATGAATTTTTCTCTCGGCATGCCCAGGCAGTTAGACATAGTATTGATGTTTTAGTGACTTTAGCCAAAGTAAACGTAATTAACCCAGAATATTTAGATAGAGAATATCCTATTATTGCAGGAAACAGTATTCCAAGCAATGAAGTTTTAAAAAAGATTGATCAAGTAGCCGCTGATTATCGATTTTCGGCCTATGATATCCGACAGATGAAGAAGTTGTGGCATGATTATTGCCAAGTCGCTAAAGTTGTTATCCGTAAATCAGGGACTTGGGCTGCTGCATTGCTTTATGCGTACGCGCAGATTAATCACATCTCCCATGTCATTGTTGAAGAATTGGCAAGGGACCTAGAGGTTTCTGCGTCAAGTGTTCGCAGTAACCGTAATAAATTATTTGATGCCTTGACTTTAAATCGATTTGACGCGCGCTATATTAGTGAAGAAGGATTCATGTATCTGATTTTTTACCCTAATACATAAGGGGGAGATTTAGGTGGAAGAGGAAGGAAACCGTTGTTTTGAGTGCGGCGCAGAGTTTAAGCAAGGAGACGAACAATGCGTTGTTTGTAACGCATCGCTTAACCAAGTAAGAGTCATGACGTCTGCAGAACGCGAGAAGTTTGCTGGAATGACCATTGAACAGGATGGCAAAGCCGAAAATGGCAGCAGTTATGATGAATCTGGTTCACGAAGTAAGATATATGTGCGCCAAGTTAATTTTGGCGGAGCGGGGCTCTTAACTAAGCTCATTATCGGGGCTGGTTTGGTAGCGTTAGTTATGCTAGTTGCTTTACCGCTCATTCTGGTTTTTCTCGCCGCCGCCGGCTTTGGCTGGTTGGTTTTTCGTCGTAAGAGTTAACTGAAAAAGAAGTCAACCATTTTGCTATGGCTGACTTCTTTTTTTCGTATAACTAAGGCACTTTAAGTCTCTATTTGAAGCAATGGTTATTTGAGGATTTGTTCTTTGAGTTTATAATAGTTACTGGTAAAATAGGTGCTATTTTGGGATTCGCGATGATCGAAGCCGTATGCTCTCCGGCTTATTGCCAATATCGGTGGTGCCTGTATTCGCTTGGCGACGGCCATTCCCGTAAAAAGCTTCCACCATCTTTCCAAATCAGCAATAAAATCGGCTGGTGAATTAAAACTTTTGTTCACAAGGCCTTCTTGACAGCCAAGTTTGTTCTCAAGAATCCCTTGCATATACCATTGAAGAATGTCTTCAGGAGTAGCTTTGTTCCAGTTTTCAATAAATGCTCGAAAGAGGAAGTCGTGATAGGGGTAAATGATTGGGTCGCCTTTGCCATGATCAACTGCTTGATCTGGTGAAAGTTCGGCACTGGGTACTATATCGATGGAGGCCTGTGGAATCACTTCTCGCTGGTACACATGCTCATTGATATAGTTGGCTAAATCGTATATCTGATGCTTCCATAAATCAGCTAAGGCAGCCATAAAGCCAGCCAAGTCACCATATAAGGTCGAGTAACCAACTGTTGTCTCGCTTTTATTGGCATTACAGGTGAATCCTCCACCAAAAGCTGCTGCTGCTCCAGCAAGGATTCGAGCAGACCGATCCCTTGCCTGGATGTTTTCCATAATATAGGAAGAAATATTTAAGGTTGATTGTGAATTGGCTGCTAAGTTCATGATAGGCGTATTAACGAGTTGAGTGATGGTTTGATCTACTGATTGTTGAATAGGCATCACGCTATAGTGACATCCTAAATTGTGGGCTAATATTTGCGCTAAGTCTTTTGTCGTTTGCGAATTGTAGACGCTAGGCATATTGATCAAAAGTAAGTTCTCCGGTCCAACAATTTTGGCATACAGGGCAGCGCTTACCGCCGAGTCAATACCCCCGGATGCACCGACTACTACCTTTTTAATGCCGATTGCATTGAGGAACTTTTTTGTGCCGTAATGTAACGCTTGATAGATGCTGGCTATGGAGTGGTCATCAGGAACAGAGATAGATTGTTCAGGATTTCCCCCCTTTTTTTCTAAATGAATCACTTTTAATGATTCGATAAAAGGCTCACAATATGCGGTGATCTGTCCACAGGCATTATAGACTGTGCTGAAGCCGTCAAATGTATAGATAGTCTTCCCGTTGTTTTGGACGCCTATATTATTGACGTAAACTAACGGGACCCCAGTGGCCGCAGCTTGCTTTGAAAAAATACGGTTGCGTTTGTTATTCTTTCCGATGGTAAACGGCGAACTGGAAATATTAACAAATAAATCCACAGGGCCGTTTTTTTGCATTATCGTTACCGGCTTTGTGGCATAGTCATCGCTCCATCCGTCCTCACAAAGTATACAGCCGAGTTGAAGTGCTCGTCCCGACAAGAAGAGGTTAATCGGTTGTAATAAGTCTTCTATTTTTTGTTCCCTCTCAATTGCCAGTTTTCGAAGGCTGTAAAAATGGCGTGAGTCGTCGAATTCGCGGTAGTTCGGGTGAAGGGTTTTAATGCGATACGGGTAAGGGAAATTGTCGCTACCCAAAAGTTCTTTGTTGCAGGCAGCAAAACAAGCATTATATTTTCGTACGCGACCATCATCGTTTGATTTGTTCCAGTCTATAGCGATATTTCCGAAGATTACACAAATGTCCTGTGATGCTTCAATCACCTGACGTCCATATTCTTCGCAGTCACGTAAAAAGGCAGACTGTTCCCAGGTATCGCCAAGCAGGTAACCGGGTATAGCCATTTCTGGAAAAACGATGATATTTGCTTGACTCTGTCGTGCCTGGTTAATCATTGAAAGCATAGTTCTTGTATTTAAATCCGGCCTGCCTGGGATAATTTCCATTTGGCCTAATGCTACTTTTAGCAAGCGGGTCACCTCTTCTTGGTCTATCAATAATTTGCATTTATCCGATGATCAAGCCGCTCTAAGACTCCTTTTTTCTATAAGATGGAGTGATACCCTAAAGGGCAAGGCGAGCGGCTAAGTCCCTGGATACGGTTCGACTAAGATTTAGGTGGAGTTAAAACTCCATCTGAATCAAGTCTCACTTTATAATCGCTAAACCATTTTTAATATTTACTGTTTCAGTGTAAAACTATTCTTTTTTGAATGGCATTGTAAAATAGATTATTCCAGGATAATCGGCTAAATCCTTGTGAATCACAAAAAAAATCCCTAATGATCTTATATTATGAAGGAGTTTTTGTCGCAGAGTACAATAAGAATATACAAAAACAATTGGAGGGATATTTAATGAGATGTTCAACAATCATGGCTATTGTACAAGAGAACAGGAGTGAAACAGCTGTTAAAGTACAGGATGTTCTAACAAAATATGGTTGCAACATCCGGGTTAGACTTGGCCTGAACGATAGCGCGGTTGATCTGTGTAGTAATCGGGGGATGATCCTTCTTCAACTTTGTGGTGACGACTTGTTGGTGGCAGATATTGAAAAAGAGCTAACTTCAATTGATGATGTAAAAGTCAAACACATGATCATTGACTTTTAGCGTGAGCGCAAGAATATAGTGGGTTTGACAAAATTAGGCAACGATTATATACTGTGAAAAATACAATCAATCTAATATTAAATGAATTAAATTAGGGGTGACCTTATGTCTTCTAAAGTTTATTTTATCCCTCTTGCTGACGGCCAGACGGAGGCCGATCAGGCGAACGCGATGGGCAAGCTGTTTGAACTGTCCGATGCAGCAAGTGTTGTAGCTGAAAACGATTTTGTAGCCATTAAGCTTCATGTTGGTGAGCATATGAATACAACGCATATTAAGCCTGAATTGATCAGAGAGATTGTTGAAAGAATAAAACTAAAAGGCGCATTGCCTTTTTTAACAGAGACCTCTACTCTGTACAAAGGAGAGAGGGAAAATGCAGTTAAGCATTTGCTGCATGCTCATCGTCATGGTTTTGGTATTGATAATGTAGGGGCGCCGTTTATAATGGCTGACGGACTCAGTGGCACTAGTGAGTATGAAGTAGCCATTAACGGCAAATTGCATAAGTCTGTCAAAGTGGCACGTGAGATCATGACTGCAGATGCAATGATCGTAGTTTCGCATCCAACCGGACATGTTGCTGCCGGACTGGGGGCGTGTATCAAAAACCTGGGTATGGGGCTAGCTAGCCGAATGGGAAAAATGCGTCAACACTCAAATATGTCACCGGAAGTACTTAATGATAGCTGCAAGTTTTGTCAAAAGTGTATTAAATGGTGCCCGGAAAATGCAATTGTTGAAAAAGACGGCCGTGCATTTATCATGACTGAGAAGTGTATCGGCTGCGGTGAATGTCTGGCAGTATGTCGTTTTGACGCCGTAAAATATGACTGGGGCGCCGAATCAGGCTTTATGCAACGTAGCATGGCTGAACATGCTTATGGCGTTGCGAAGGAAAAAGATGGAAAATGTATATTTATTAATGTTTTGGTTGATATGACTAAAGACTGTGATTGTTTTAATGTAAAGCAAGAAAAAATGATTCCTGATATTGGTATACTAGCTTCTACCGATCCGGTCGCAGTTGATAAAGCAACAATGGATTTGACGGCTAAGGCTCATGGAAAAAATTTAGCTGAAATGGCTTATAAGCACCATGATGCAATGATTCAAATACACCATGCCGCGGAAATTGGGATGGGTTCAATTGATTATGAGTTAATAAAGTTTTAAAAGTCCATCTGAAGCAAGTCTTACTATACAAGGACTAATTGGATAAAAGAGGGAGAGCGTGAAAAAGACTAATGCCGCGAGAATATTAGATAACTTAGCCATCACGTATGAACTGCGCGAGTACAAGGTCGATGAATCTGATCTAGGTGCTGAAAATGTGGCGCAGAAGGTTAATATGCCGCTTCATCAAGTATTTAAAACGTTGGTAGCACGTGGCGATAAAACGGGTGTGCTGCTTGCTTGTATACCTGGAGCCGCTGAGCTTAACTTGAAAGCACTTGCTCAAGTAAGCGCAAATAAAAAGGTAGAGATGGTCCCACTTAAAGAGGTTCTAGGCCTTACAGGATATATTCGGGGTGGGGTGTCACCGCTAGGTACTAAAAAGCGCTATCCTGTTTTCTTGGACGAAAGCTGTCTCGAATACCAGACAATTGCCGTCAGTGCAGGGATTCGTGGATGTCAAATTATAATAGACCCCAAGGATTTGACAAGAGCGGTTGAAGCCCAAATATGTGCTATAGCCGCTTGGTAGCCCACAGTATACAAGGCAATGCGGCGAAGTTTTAACTGCATTTCAACTGGGTCATATAGGAAGGGGAAAGATTATGTATGTAAGTACTAGGGGTGCAACAGGACAGTTTTCGGCTGCAGAAGCGATCAAAGCGGGAATGGCTTCTGATGGAGGTCTTTTTATTCCTCAATCTGTTGTTAAGATGAATATACAGCAGCTGCAGGCCTTAGTTGAAAGTTCTTACCAAGAGCGAGCTTTGGCTATTTTAAGCCAGTATTTGCCTGATTATACTAAGGATGAAGTGAAGGACTGTATAAATAAGGCGTATAATACAATCAAATTTGATTGTGATGAAATAGCGCCCCTCGTCTCAATTGATGATGATAAGTATGTTCTAGAACTATGGCATGGTCCGACCAGCGCCTTTAAAGACATGGCATTGCAGCTTTTGCCTCACCTTTTGTCGCATGCACTTGCTAAAACAGGTGAGACTGATGAAATTGTTATCCTTGTTGCAACCTCCGGAGATACCGGAAAGGCCGCATTAGAAGGATTTAAAGATGTTGACCAGACGAGAATTATTGTGTTTTACCCCCAAGATGGTGTGAGTCAGATTCAACGCCTGCAAATGATCACTCAAGAAGGGGAAAATGTAGCCGTATCGGCTGTTGAAGGTAATTTCGATGATGCCCAAACAGGCGTCAAAAAAATATTTAATGATGACTGTTATAAGCAGGAACTAGCGCAGCGTGGTTTTCGGTTATCATCAGCTAATTCCATCAATTGGGGCAGATTGTTGCCGCAGATTGTTTATTATTTTAGTGCTTATGCTGATTTGGTTAAGCAGCAGCGCGTTAATTTAGGGCAAGAGGTCAATTTTGTTGTTCCTACGGGGAACTTCGGCAATATTCTTGCTGGTTATTATGCGAAGATGATGGGATTGCCTATCAAAAAATTAATCTGTGCATCTAATCAAAACAATGTTCTCACTGAATTCTTTAAAACAGGATGTTATGATCGCCGACGGGATTTTCATAAGACAATTTCTCCTTCAATGGATATTTTAATATCAAGCAATTTAGAGAGACTGTTGTATCATATTTCCGGTAATAATGCATCGTTATTATCTCAATGGATGAATCGCTTATCCTCGGAAGGCTTTTATGAAATTGATGACGAGTATCGTGCGGTGATTAAGGAACTGTTTTGGGCAGACTGGGCAGATGATCAAGCGACGATACAGACCATACGGAAGGTTTATAACGAACATAATTATCTCATTGATCCACATACAGCCGTTGCTTGGCAGGTAGGTAATACTTACCAGAGTCAAACTGGTGATCAAGCCCCACTCGTCATTTTATCTACAGCCAGCCCCTTTAAGTTTAATGATAGTGTATTAGAAGCGATTTGTTCCACCCAGGATGCTTCTATCAAGACTGAATTTGACATGCTGGATAAAATTGCCCGTATTACAGGCTTAAAAGTGCCTCAAGGGTTAAACGGTTTAAAGACAGCTACGCACCGTCATTCACAAAGTTGCGCAAAAGACGAAATGTCACAACTTGTTAAAGTTATATTATTTACATAATAATTAGTAATATATATATTATTAATGTGCTTTTTTGCAGGAATAAACTACCACATATCTAATTTGTGATATAATAGTAAAGTGCATTTTAACTACATATTTGGGATGGTGAATAGCGGTGCGTATAGAAACTAATGAAAGAGCCAATGAAATCATACGAGGTGTAAGCAAAGTCTATTACAACTTAAGCCCAGCAGAATTAGTCGAAGTGGCATTACTAAAAAAAGAAGGTGTGCTGACGTCAACCGGTGCACTTCACGTTGAGACAGGAAAATATACAGGTAGATCACCTAATGATAAATTTATTGTCGAGGCATCAACGGTACACGATGATATTGATTGGAACAGCAATCGGCCATTTTCTGTGGAAAGGTTTGATAAGCTATACAGTCGGATGTTGGCTTATATTCAAAACAGAGAAGTTTTTGTGTTTGATGGTTTTGCGGGTGCTGATGAGGCAAGCCGTATTAAAGTTAGATTTATTAACGAGTTTGCTTGGCAGAATTTATTTGTCCATCAACTATTTGTCCGTCCGGAAGGTGTTCCCGAGAACGTAATCCCTGATTATAAAGTAGTCTGTCTGCCTGGGTTCAAGGCGAATCCTGAAATTGATGGCACTAATTCAGAAGCATTTGTTGTACTTAATTTTGAACAACAGATGATTTTAATTGGCGGTACGCATTATGCTGGTGAAATGAAGAAATCCATTTTCACTATTATGAATTACATATTGCCGAAAAAGGGCATTATGTCGATGCATTGCTCAGCAAATGCTGGGAAAAATGGCGATACAGCATTGTTTTTTGGTTTAAGCGGAACGGGTAAAACGACCTTATCTGCTGATCCTGCACGTCAATTAATCGGTGATGATGAGCATGGCTGGAGCCAAGATGGCATTTTTAATGTTGAGGGCGGATGCTATGCAAAGTGCATTAATTTAAGTCGTGAAACAGAGCCGCAAATATGGGAGGCTATAAAATTCGGTGCTGTGCTTGAAAATGTTAGCCTGAATTCTGATACAAGAATTGTCGACTACGAGGATCAATCAATTACAGAAAATACTCGTACTGCCTATCCCATCGAATATATTCCTAATGCGCTCGTCCCGAGTATTGGCGGGCATCCCAAGACAGTTGTGTTTTTGACCGCAGATGCTTTTGGTGTATTACCGCCTATTGCTAAGCTTACCAAGGAACAGGCTATGTATCACTTTTTGTCAGGATATACCAGTAAGTTAGCGGGTACCGAGCGAGGTATAACTGAACCACAAGCAACTTTCTCGACTTGCTTCGGATCTCCATTCTTACCTCTCTCACCATTGGTCTATGCAAGGTTACTGGGTGAAAAGCTGGAAACTCATAATACCAATGTTTTTCTTATTAATACTGGGTGGTCTGGTGGTCCTTATGGTGTTGGTAAACGCATGAAACTTGCTTATACTCGGGCCATGGTCGCTGCTGCAACTGACGGAAAACTTGATGATGTAAAGTATGATCTTGATCCAATATTTAATGTCTATGTCCCAACTGAATGCCCGAATGTGCCGTCGGAGGTCCTCCAGCCACGTAATACGTGGGCTGACAAGGAAGCCTACGATCGCCAAGCTCGTCAATTAGCTAAGCTTTTTATAAAAAATATTACTAAATTCAAGGACGATATGCCGGAGGAGATTCTGGTTGCTGGTCCTAAAGCCTAAAAAGCATATTATAAGCCGCTCTAAGGCCCCATTGATCATAAATGGGAATCTTAGGGCGGCTTTGTTCGATAAAGATGCGGCAAGTGTTGCTTGATGGTAAGTACAGGATGAAACAAATCGCCAAGACGGAGAAAACGTTCAAGCACTTGGGTGGAGGTGAATTCCAAATGTTTGGCTGTTTTGGTATTCCAGGTTTTTTCTACTTCAGTCCATGTTACAGGCGTTGAAACGGTAGGCTCATTGCGAGCGCGCAGTGAATATACACATACGGTTGTTTTATGACCGTCGTTTTGACTCCAATCGATAAAGACTTTACCAGTCCGTAGATTTTTTCGCATGTTAGAAACAATTTGCGAAGGGTATTTGGTTTCCAGCATCCTAGCCAGTGAATGGGCAAAATGCTTCGTCTGCTCATAGGTTATTTCAGTGTTGAGCGGTACATAGACTTGTAATCCTTTAGAACCAGAGGTTTTCGGGAAACTGGCCATGTGGAGCTGAGTAAAAAAATCACGCAGCCATAGGGCTACTTGCGTACATTCAACTATTGTTGCCGGCGGGCCTGGATCAAGGTCAAATACCATTATGGATGGTTGAAGAAGGTTGTTGGCTAACGATAAGGAAGTGTGAAGCTCAAGGGATGCTAGATTTGCGGCCCATACTAAAGAGGGAAGGTTTTCTATAAGACAGTAGTTTACTGGCCGTTTATTGCGATTACTCCACACGGGAACAGTGGGTAGCCAGCTTGGACGAGATTTAGGACATTCTTTTTGGTAAAAAAACTTACCGGCAGCGCCGTTTGGGTAGCGTTTTAAAGTCAGAGGCCGCCCTGTGAGATGAGGTAATAGGGCAGGGGCAATACGAATGTAATAGTCTATCATCTGCCCTTTAGTAAAGCCATTATCGGGATAGAATACTTTATTTAGATTTGAAACCTGCAGTTTTACTCCGTCGATTAAAAGAGGTTGCGTGTTACTGGGCACTGGCTTTTTTCCTCCTGGGCTTCGCCGGTTTTGGCGGTTTTTTCTTTAGAGCAGAGACGGAGGCTTCCAGGGCAGCCATCAGATCAATGACTTTAGCTCCTTGATTGGTGGCCTGATGTTGCGAAATTAGCTCTTGGCCATCAGCTTTCTTCTCGATCATTTCAAGAACTTTATCCCTATATTCGTCATGGTATTTAGTTGGAGTGAATGCAGTTGAGAGAGATTCAACAAGTTGTAAAGCAATTGCTAATTCGCGCTTTTCTGGTTTGATGTCATCAGCGGGCAAATCTTCAAGTTGATCCTGACTGACTATTTCATCGGCAAAATGCATTGTCGATAGAGTCAGTGATCGTCCGTTAGGGCGAACTGTTGTAAGATGCTGTTTGTTACGAAGTACCATTTTAGCGATGGCTACCTTTTGGGATTGACGCATTGCTTCGAGTAGGAGACTATAGGCTTTGCTTGATCCTTTATCAGGAACAATGTAGTACGATTGCTCAAAGAAAATCGGATCAATTTGCTCAAGAAGGACAAAATCTTCAATATCAATACTGCGTGATGCTTTGGGGTAAAGGGCTTCTAATTCGTCAGAAGATACTACGACATAATGATCTGGTGAAATTTCATAACCTTTTACGATATCCGCATTTAAAACTTCTTTGTTATCGGCTGAACAGACTCTTTTTAAGCGAATGCGACAACCATCATCGCGGCGAAGTTGATGAAATTGCAGTGTTTTTCGTTTTATGGCAGTATACAATTTAATAGGGATATTTACGAGTCCAAAACTAATTGAACCGCTCCAGATGGGTCTTGGCATTGAGAAACCCTCCTTTCATGCTAAACATGTTATGTTTCTCGGGTTACTGATAAGTGGTCTTTGTCATTGCGCAATCCCTTATAGGAGGGATGGCGAAGAGTGTTTCCTGTCGTCCACTCGGTAAATTCAAACTCTGCTACCAACTGTGGCTCAACGAAAATGGCCTCCTTAACGGGAATTTTATTTGTAAAAGGGCTGGCACTACATTTATGCGAACTTAAGAGCAAGCTTAATTTATCAAGGTCGGCCATAGAAAATCCTGTTCCTACCTTACCAGCGTAGAGAAATTTTTGGGCATGCCCTTTACGGGTAGCCTCGTCTCTGGACAGATCATAATAGCCGACAAGGACTGCGCCTATTCGGCCTGTGCGGCTCCCTTTTCCAGGTACCCAGCCGCCAATCACTAACTCTTGCCGCAGCTGATTTTTAATTTTTAACCAGTCGTCAGTGCGTTTACCAGGAAGGTATAAGCTAGTAATACGTTTGGCGATTATCCCTTCTAAGCCGAGCTTTTGGCTGGCTAGAAGATAATTTTTGCCATCACCTATGGTGTAGGGGGAGGTCTGCCAAAAGGAGCCAGATAAATTAAGCTCTGCTAGCTTAGTCCGACGCTCTAAAAAAGAATAATTAAGAAGTAAATCTTTTCTTATCTGAAGTAAATCAAAAATGACGTAGGTTATGGGTACCTGTTTCATACGTTCTTTAATAAGTTTAGGTGAAGTTAAGCCCATTCTTAACTGCAATAATTCAAATGAGGGACGGTCATTAGAATCAAAGGCCACAATTTCACCATCAAGAATCAATGTTTTGGTAAGCTGTTTCTGCAAAAGTGCCAATTCAGGATACTGGGTAGTGATATTCCGTAAATTGCGGCTAGAAATCATGAATTGCCCCTGGGTTGCATAAAAGATTGCTCGGATGCCATCCCATTTTATTTCATATGCGTAATCGTTGTCGATCTGTGGTAAGGAGGAGGGTTTAGCTAGCATTGGTTTTATAAGTTTCATATTTTTTTCTTCCATAGTCATAGTATTTGAAACAAAGATACAATTATTATTTTGTTTATATGGGAATAGATAGCAAACAGCCCATCTGCAATGCAGATGGGCTGTTTGATACGGTTTATGTAAAGCTTAGAAACTAGTATCTTTTGTTAGCTTGATAGCAGTCGCGACAGTATACTGGTTTACTTTCGACCGGACGGAAAGGAACTTGGGTTTGAACGCCACAAGCGCTGCAAACTGCTTCGAACATTTCACGCTGTTGACGGAAACCGCTATTTTGTCTGTTATTATTACCGCCAATACGAGCTTTTCGGGCAGCACGGCAATCGGTGCAGCGGGAAGGCTCATTTTGGAAGCCCTTTTCAGCAAAAAACTCTTGTTCGGCCACAGTGAAGACGAAATTCGCTCCACATTCTTTACATGATAAATCTTTGTCTTGGTAGGTCATTGAGTAACCAACCTCCTAGAAGATATTACGCAAACAATTGCTGGCCGGTTGGTTAAATTCTATACAGCAAGCGAACCAAATCAATTATTGTCGTTCCTTTCATGATACCTTGGCAAGCTCTTGATTGTCAAGGTTTGGAGATCATTTTCTCAAGCTCATCGAGCATGGCTGAAAACTTGTTCAACGTGATTTCAACTGGTTTGGGTGAAGACATATCTACTCCGGCTTCCTTTAGAATGTTGAGTGAGTAATCAGAGCCGCCGCTTTTTAGGAATTCAATATAGCGTTTTTGGGCCGGTTCACCCTCGGTCAACATCTTCTCAGCAAGGGTAGTGGCAGCCGAGTAGCCGGTTACATATTGATAGACGTAAAAATGCCAATAGAAATGCGGGATTCTGGCCCATTCTACAGCAATTTCGTCATCAACAACCATAGCTGGGCCATAGTATTTTGTATTAAGGTCACGCCACATGGTATCAAGTAGATCAGCGGTAATTGTTTCTCCGTCTTCAGCCTTTTGATATAACAATTTTTCGAATTCGGCAAACATGGTTTGGCGGTATACAGTGGCACGGACAAGTTCAAGATATTGATTAATCAAAAAAAGGCGCTTTTGTTTATCTTGTGTTGTTTTAAGCATATGGTCAAGCAATAGTACTTCGTTGGTTGTTGAAGCTACTTCGGCGCAAAATGTAGTATAACCAGAGGTTATATATGGCTGATTTTTCTGGCTGTAGTAGCTGTGAATTGCGTGCCCCATTTCATGTGCGACAGTTGATACGTCATCATAACGGTCATGATAGTTCAACAAAACAAAGGGGTGAGCACCATAAACTCCCCAGGAGTAAGCGCCTGTTTGCTTGCCTTTATTTTCATAAACGTCAGTCCAGCCTGATGTCAGACCCTTATCGAGGATTTCTCCGTATTCAGATCCTAATGGTGCTACACCAGCTCGCACAAGCTCTAAGCCCTTACTATAGGGAATATCAAATTTGACGTCTTGAGCAAGTGGGGTATACAAATCATACATATGAATTTCATCGAGTTTTAACACTTTCTTTTTTAGTGATACATAACGGTGAAGGGGTTCTAGATTATCATGAACAGTGTTAATCAGATTGTCATAAACTTCAGTTGGAACGTTGTCCCCCTCAAGGGCTGATTCTAGGGTGGAATTATATTTTCGGACACGAGAGTAAAAGACGTTCTTTTTCACATTGCCACTCAGTGTAGCAGCAAATGTATTGCGATATTTATCATAGGTAGAAAATAAATTGGTGAAAGCCGCTTTGCGTACCTCGCGATTTTCTGATCTAATAAGGTTACTATAACGTCCTTCGCTTAGTTGGACTGGTTTGCCATTTTCGCCAAGTGTATCTGGGAAAGTGATATCGGCATGGGCCAACATATTAAATACGTTTTCTGGGGTTTGTGACATTTCGCTTGTTCGTGAAAGAAGTTCTTCTTCAGCAGGGGACAAAACATGTTTTTTCTGCCTCAGTAAATCTTCAAAGTAAAAGCTATATTCTTTGAGACCGCTTTCGTTATCACGGTATTTGATTAAGAGTTCATCAGGCATTGCCAAGATTTCTGGCTCAATAAACGAAGTTGCCGCCCCGGCCTCTGCCAAGAGAGCTTCAGTTTTACCAGTTAGAGCCTGATATTTTGCGTCTGCCGTATTTTCGTCACGATGCATACGTGCAAAAGCATAAAGTTTGCCGCTCATAATTCCAATCTCGTCACGGAGTTTAAGACATGCAAGTAAGCTTTGTGATGAATCAGCTAATTTGCCTTTATAAGAAGTCATTTTAGGCAGAGTTTGCTTAAGGTTGTCAAAATCTTTCTGCCAGGCAGTTTCGCTGATGTAGATATCTTCTAGCCGCCATTTGGATTCAGAAGGTAATTCGCTTCGTTCGGGAACACGGGAATTATCAGCCGCAGCTGCGTCAGCGGCTGAATTACTAAACAAAAAAGCACTAAGTAGAAATGGAATTAAACGTGGCATTTTTAGCATGGTCACTCTCCTTCATATGTTTAACTAGTATATTGGCAAAATAAACCTTAATTTCCTGTATGATTTACAGAATTTATTTATTTTATACTTTAAAATATTTCATAATGCCATCGCAAATGCTCTGGGCTGCTTTGTTCCGTCCGTCACAGCTTGCTAAGATTAATTCCTCCTCTGGGTTCGATATAAAGGCTGTTTCAACTAAAACGGATGGCATATGGGTATAGCGAATAACGTAAAAGCTACCAAAGCGCACATTACGGTCTTTAGTGTTAAGTTCTTTTACTATGCTTTTTTGAATGTAGTTAGCAAGGGCTGTTGCTTTTTCACTTCCATAATGATACGTAGTTGTTCCCGATGCACTGCTATTCGTGAAAGAGTCGTTATGAATGCTGATGAAAAGATCGACATTGCCCTCATTTGCGATATCGACCCTTGCACCCAGTTCCTCGGTCGCAGATGCGTTCGGCCCAGCGACATCTAAGTCGGTATCTCTTGTCATGATTACCGTGCAGCCGTTTGCCTCAAGTTTTTCTCTAACCAAAAGGGCTATAGCTAGGTTGTTATCTTTTTCTAATGTGCCGGATAGGCCAATCGCTCCAGGATCGCTGCCGCCATGGCCTGGATCAAGACAGATTGCCTTTCCTGTTAAGCGACTGCTTTCTGGTTCAAAAATTTCAATCATGGCAGGTTGGTCAGTAGAGAGAGAATAATCTGGGGAGTATAGATAGACAGCTTCATTGGCGGCGTCGTAGCGTATGCGCCAGTGAAGTGTTTTGGCCATGCTTTTAAGAGCGAGCAATACGTCCCTGTTTGCCCTGACATTGACAGCGACTCTTTCGCCATCTATAATTATCCGCATTACTTAATCACCATCCTTAGAATTCTTAGTCTATTTTATTCGCAGACTCATAGGACGGTGAATTTTGCTGGCATCACGAAAGGCGAAGGATATTAAGGCCAGTAAGCGGAAGATAATACAAATATAGAATAAAAAGTAGGTGGCTTTAATGAGAGTTCTATTAACAACGCTAAATGCGAAATATATTCACTCCTCTTTGGCATTGCGTAATCTAAAGGCGTATTGTCTCCCTGATATAACTGACATTGCAGTTACAGAATATACCATAAACAACACTTTACTCGATATTTTGGCGGATATTTATAGTGAAAGACCAGAAGTGGTCGGATTTGCCTGTTATATCTGGAATCTTGAGATGACACTGAAGTTGGCCGATCTGGTTAAAAAGGTTCTACCGGAGGTGAAGATTATCCTGGGAGGACCTGAAGTGTCTTATGAACCGTTCAGTATTTTAGGAACGCATAATTATATTGATTATATTGTTTTAGGCGAAGGTGAGGAAACGTTAAAGCAACTGCTGACTTCACTGGGGGGGAGTTGCAATTTAGATAGTATAACCGGGTTGGCCTTTCGACGGGCTGATATAGATGTAGTGAAAGGCTGTGCGCAGGTTGTTGACAATTTAAACAGCATCCCTTTCGCCTATAGTGAAGCGGATATGGACGAACTTGAAGATAGAATTATTTACTATGAAAGTTCCCGGGGCTGCCCATTTTCGTGCCAGTATTGTCTATCGAGTGCAACAGCTGGTGTGCGTTATTATAGTTTGGAGCGTGTCTTTCGTGAATTGAAGTTTTTTGTCGATCACGATGTGAAGCAGGTAAAATTTGTTGATCGAACCTTTAATGCTGACAAAAAGCATTACCTGCCAATCCTTAAATTTCTCGCCGAACAAGAATGTCGAACTAATTTTCATTTCGAAATAGCGGCTGATCTTTTAGATGACGAAGTATTAGCATTTCTTCAAACCGTTCCCAAAGGTCGTTTTCAATTTGAAGTGGGCATTCAGTCAACGTATAATCAAACATTAAATGAAATTCGTCGTAAGAATGACTGGCCGCATATTGTTAAAGCCGTATCGCAGGTTTTGTCCTATGGCAATATTCATGTGCATCTTGATTTAATTGTCGGCTTGCCTTATGAAGATATAGATAGATTTGGACAATCTTTTAATGATGTTTTTCATCTCCAGCCTGATATGTTGCAAATTGGTTTTTTAAAATTGCTAAAAGGGTCAGGTGTTCGGGAACGGGCCGAACAGCATAATTATGTCCATATGGACACACCACCATATGAAGTTCTAGCGAATCGATACATAAGTTATGGCGAAATAAGAGAATTAAAGCTGTTAGAAGATATATTCAACTTTCTTTATAACAGCGGGCGGTTTAGACATGTCTTACTGTTTTTGATTCAGACTAAATACAACGATGATGCTTTTAAATTGTTTCGTAGTCTGACATTGTACTGGGAGGAAAAGAATTTACATAGGATGGCGCACAGTGCAAAATCATTGTTTAAACAGTTAAAGGAGTTTTGTGAACAGGTATTTGATGATGAGAAACTAACAATAGGCCTGGAATTATTGAAGTTTGATGCTTTGATGAATGATCATGGCAATATTCGTCCAGAATGTTTGCCTTGGAATGGCGATTGTTGGAATCAAGAAACATCTGCTTTCTGGCGAAATGAAGCGGTCGTTACAAAATATTTGGGGCAATACCGGTTTGGAACTTGGCGCGAAATAAAGAAAAATTACCATATCGAAATATTTGAAGCAGAACTTCCTAATTATCTTAATCTGTCTTCTGATAAAGAAGGCAAGAGTGTTGTCTTATTCGACTACACCCAAGCCGATACTCAATATTTTGAGATACAGCCTGATGATTTTTGGATTACAGGAGGGGAATTTGATGCGTTATAATGTCTATTCGGATTATCTTAAGCGTCGTTATGGCGAGAAGGTATACAAGCTGCCGATAAGTTTACCGGTGACCTGCCCAAATCGGGATGGTACATGCGGTACGAATGGCTGCGTATTTTGTGGCGAAATTGGAGCTGGGTATGAGAATTTGCCTGCGTCTATGACCGTTAGTATGCAGATTGCAGCAAATAGAGCACACATAGCACCTAAATATAAAGCGAAAAAGTATATTCCCTACTTTCAAAACTTTAGCAATACGTATTTACCGGCATTACAGTTAGAACAATATTTACTTGAAGCATGCCAAGATGATATTGTAGGTATCGCAATTGCCACTCGACCTGACTGTATCAATGACCAATATCTTGAGGTTATGGCGAGAGTCGCCGCCACAAAGAATGTGGATATTAGCGTAGAACTTGGCTTGCAAACTGTTAACTATCATACTTTGCAAAAAATTCAACGCGGCCACGGTCTTGGTGAGTTTATTGATGCCGTTCTACGACTGAAAAAATATAATATTGAGGTTTGTACGCATCTAATTCTAAACTTGCCTTGGGATGATATGGTAGATGTTGTAGAAAGTGCCAAGGTACTTTCGGCATTAGCAGTAAATCAAGTTAAACTCCATGCTTTATATATTGTTAAAGGAACAGTGATGGCCAATTGGTATCAAGATCAGCTGTTTGAAATAATCAGCAAAGAAGAATATGTTGTGCGGGTTGTTGAATTTTTAGAACATCTCCATCCTGATATTGTCGTTCAGCGTCTGATTGGTAGGGCGCCGGAGAAAAACACGCTGTTTACGAATTGGCAAACAGGCTGGTGGAAAATTAGAGATGCGATTGAAGGGCTGCTTGAAGAAAGGAATACATGTCAAGGGGAAAAGTGCAATTACCTAAATGGTAGCGCAGTTCGAAAATTTTTGTAAAGTCTGAAAAAGTCGTAGCTAAGCTGCGATTTTTTGCTATAATTATATTAATGGTTATAACGATATATACAATGGTGGGGGTGGAATTATGGAGGTGCGAAAAATTTTTAAGGCAGGTAACAGTTGTGTGGTTTCTCTGCCGGCAAGTATGCTAAAGACGCTGGGAATGAAAGAAGGATCGCATGTTTCGATGGAAATTAACCGCGAACAGAGAACAATAGTCCTTAAACCAGTAGTCGTAAAAAACAGCGGTATGTCAATTGAGTTCGCTCGTTTGGTTAGCAAGGTACTCGTGGATTATGAATATGCATTAAGGAGGCTGGCGCAATGATACGCTACCTCAGTCTGGAAGAAGTTATATATATTTATTCGGAAATAATTGAAAAAACTGGTGGGCAAGCTGGGATTGCTGCGGAGCAATCGCTAGAAAGTGTATTAGAAAAACCGATGGTTCAGTTTGAAGGGGAAGAAATATACCCCGATGTTTTTACAAAGGCTGCTGTGCTTTTGTACTCAATGGTAACAAAACGTCCCTTTGTAGATGGAAATAAACGTGTAGCATTAGCCTGCACTCTAGTCCTTCTTAAAGCGAACGGTTATCAAATTGTAAGTTCACAGGACAATCTCATTGATATTGTTCAAGGTGCAGAAGCTGGTCGATACCATGTTGATTATTTAATGAATTGGTTTAAAAAAAATACTGTGTCAGCGTAAAAAATATCTTTACAACTCTCAAGGTCACTGTTATGATTATTCTCATATTGTATTTTGGAGGGTTAGAGATAGTGAAAAAACTTGAGTTATTGAGATGTATTGAGAGATTGGCAGCTATTATTCATGATGAAGCTATTGTGAATAGTTTTAGTGAAAAGACAGCTATGGAGCTTAGAAATGAATTGGACGAGCTTTCCGAACGGTACATTAGCGTTTATTGTAATGCAGGTAATGCCTAGTCTAAAGAACTATTAAAATAGATGTTGACATAATCCTTTAGCTTTGATAATATATATAAGTCGCCGCGATATGCGGTAATTATTATAAGAAAAAACATGTTGACACAATGAATTGGTTGTGATAACATAGAAAAAGTCGTCGGCCTTAAGTGATGTGCTGATGAACTTGTTCCTTGAAAACTGAACAATGTAAGATAAACATATGCCAGATGTGCGGTGCTT